>Ga0206106_100182_pt1 | contig 97354 bp, 84 predicted proteins | sample 1B1ome_FD_148677 | JGI IMG/M metagenome (GOLD analysis project Ga0206106, IMG submission 148677) | Enriched microbial communities from leaf-cutter ant dump, University of Wisconsin, Madison, United States - 1B110A | ecosystem: Environmental > Terrestrial > Nest > Insects nest > Nest dump | place...
TTATTCCACCGGGCAGCTATCTCCGGAGATTTTACCGTGGTGATCAGTACATGACGCAGGTTATCATCTTTGAGAAATTTCTTTTGCTGATCGGTAAGCTCAGCAGGGTCTGTCTCCCCTTCCGTATAGGGTTTGCCATTGTACGTTCCTGCGAAATATCCTCCCGCCCGGGCCGGGATACTCTGATGCGAAGAGTAAAGCATAAGTCCGGCAATCTGTTCTACCGTAAGCTGCGAGGCCAGGTCTTTGGCCCTTGCTTCATAGCCCAGTCGCCAGTCTTCGTAAGGGTCAAGCTTCCCGTTGCGGTTCAGGTCTTTAAAAGACAAGCCGTTTACCCGGAGAATCTTTACGCCTGAGCCCGGCGAATAGGCAATATCCTTCCCGTCTTTATTCCGGATAAGCTCAAAGCCGGAGCCTGTATTCTGCCCGGAGGCATGTAAGGTAAGCAGGATGCACCCGCCTGTCAGTAAATTCAATAGTTTCATCTTGCTTATCCCAGTTTGGTCAGAAGGAAATCCGCGCTCTTTTTCAGGGCCGTTTGCGGATCAGCCACCATATCCTGCTCTACAAAATAGTGCTCTACCCCGGTTTCTCCTGCTTTTTTTACAATTTCCCCTACGTCCAGGACACCGTCACCGGCCGTGGTCATCAGCGGGAACATGGGAAACCACTCCTGCACGTTATTACCATCACCGGCAAACTGTTTTTTCTCTTTCATGTCTTTCAGATGCAGCATTTTATACCTTCCTGCATACCGGGTGAGCAGGTCCAGCGGGTCTGCCCCTCCGCAGGTGGTCCAGAAGATATCCATCTCTAAAAACACCAGGCCGGGATCGGTGTTATCCAGGATGACCTCCAGCGGCCGGATGCCGTCTACCGGCTTCAGGCCGTAGCCATGATTGTGGTAACCGAACTTCACGCCATGCTTTTTGGCATTTTCTCCTACCTTATTAAAAGCGTCAGCTATGCGTTTATAGTCGTCTGTAGTTTTACGCCTTTCCTCCGGAATAGCCGGCAGCACCACGTATTTCTGTCCGAGAATGTTGGCGGCCTCGGCCAGTGGCCCCATGTTTTGTTCCAGTGTATCCAGGTCGGTGTGGGTAGCCGGAGTGGTAAATCCGTAATCCTTCAGAACTTTTTTCATCTCCTGCGGCGTTTTGCCAAAGTATCCGCTTCCCGAAAAGCCCAGCATTTTACCGGCGCCCTCCCATCCTTTCTTAGCTGATTCGGCACTGAAAGGAAACGGGCCGTACAGTTCCAGTTCTTTATAACCCATTTTCTGAAGCATTTTCAGTCCGCCTTCAAAGTCTTCAGAAAGCATTTTCGGGATGGAGAAAAGCTGAATACCCAGCTTACCCTGGCTTTTCAGTCCCGCAAAAAGCTCTGAGCCCAGGCTCATAGCAGCACTCAAAGCCGCTGCTTTTTTTATAAATTGTCTACGGTTTTCCATTTCTGGCCGGTTTTAAATTTTATGACAGGTTTTATTTTGTACTAATGTAGTAAAATTTCATTTCAAGCCCGTTTAATTCTATATTTGTTTATCATCGTTGAAATTTTTTATACCTATGAAATATTGCTTCTTATTCTTCTGGATCACCATCTTTGCCCTTACCACCCGGGCACAGGATAACATTGTACTCCTGTCTCAGGAAGGGAAAACCCGGATATTTGCTAATGAAAAAGGGGAATTAACCGTCAATGTCTCTCCTAAAGAGGTAGCTAAATTTAAAGCCGCCGGGAAAGTGCATTACAGTGATTTCGGCGCAAAGGGAGACGGTAAAACCGATGATACAGACGCTATAGCCGCCACACACGCTTTTGCCAATGCACATGATCTGCCGGTCAGGGCCGATGACAAGGCTACTTACTATATCGGCGGCAAGGCCCGTACGGTCATCATCCGAACCTCTACCAATTTCGGGAAGGCAGCCTTTATTATAGACGACACCCGGGTGGACGATTATAATGCGCCTGTTTTCAGGGTCAGCTCGGCTTTGAGCGCTTTTAAGCCCCAGGGAATCACTTCCCTTAAAAGAAACCAGCAAAAGCTGGATCTGACCCTGCCCGGCCCCTGCCTCATTACCGTGATCAATTCTAACGTACGGCAATACATCCGGTTCGGGCTGAACCAGAATAACGGATCGCCCCAGACCGATATCTTTGTGGTAGATAAAAACGGCAATGTGGATATGAATGCACCGATCATCTGGGATTTTGATGAGATCACGGAGATCAGAGCCCAGCCGATCGACGAAACTCCGCTGCAAATCACCGGTGGCCGCTTCACTACCATTGCCAACCAGGCCGAATCGAAGTACACTTATTATAGCCGCAATATCGCGATCCGGCGCTCTAACGTGGTGGTGGATGGCCTGGAGCACCGCATTACCGGTGAAGGCGACCACGGCGCGCCTTACGGCGGATTCCTGGCCATAGGCGACTGCTCTTATGTAACGGTCAAAAACACCGTGCTGACCGGCCACAAAACGTACAGCACCATTGGCTCGGCCGGGAAGCCCGTTTCCATGGGCACGTATGACATCCTGGTAGACCGGGGGCTGAATGTATCGTTTCTGAACTGCAGCCAGACCAATGACATCAATGATACAAAGTACTGGGGCATTATGGGCTCCAACTTCAGTAAAAACCTGCTATACGACGGCTGCACGTTCAGCCGCTTTGATGCGCACCAGGGCGTGGCCAATGCTACCATCCGGAACTCTACTCTGGGCCACATGGGCATCAACGCCATCGGCAGCGGAACTTTCACTGTAGAAAACAGCACCATCCTGGCCCGGAACATTATCAACCTCCGCGATGACTACGGCAGCACCTGGCAGGGAGAGCTCATTATCCGAAACTGTATTTTTAAGCCGTTCAACGGCCGGCCTATGACGGCATCCCTTATCAATGGGCACAATAAAGGGCAGCATGATTTCGGCTATACCTGCTATATGCCGGAGCGCATTGTATTTGAAAACCTGAAGATTGATGATGCCAGTCATCCCGAAAATTACCCTGGCGCAGCCATTTTTGCCGACTTTAACCCGGAGATGAAAGACGATTCTTACCGGGAGAAGTTTCCTTATGTAAAAACAAAGGAAGTGATTCTTAAAAATGTAAGCACTGTGAGCGGTAAACCGCTGAGGGTGAGCAATAATGGTTTTATGTTCAGGGAGGTGAAAGTGAGGAGGGAGTAGATGTAGGGGGAGGAAGAAGAGAGAGAGGGGATGTCAATTCACGCGCCCTTCGACAGGCCGGGCCGCGTAGGCTCAGGGTGACAGTGGTTACGCACTCAGGGTGACAGTGGCAGGCGTTATCGCCGATAGGCTACTATTAGCATAGAGCATCACCATTGTCACCCTGAGCCTACGCGGCCCGGCCTGTCGAAGGGCGCGTGAGGTAATAGAACCCTAAAGCTCCGCCACTACATTAACCCGGTACTCCCCATCCCCCCGCACTTCCATCCCCTCATTCGCAAACTGAATCGCAAACTTCTCCAGATACTTCAGATCCGCTTCAGGATCCGGCAGCCAGAGCCCCACTTTGATCTTACCCTTAGAAGGCACAGCCGCCTGCCCGCTAATCCGGTGAATCAGCGGAGTAATCTCCTTCTTACTCACATCATAAGGCTGCCAGTCGCGCGGGCTGACATTTAACTTTTCTTTGCTTAAAATCTTATTATTTTCATCCATCAAAACCAGGTATACCGGCCGGGGATTATGAATAGCAGAGAAACCGGTGTTTTTGATACGGATATCATAATTTAACTTATTTCCGTTACGCTGTATTTTGGTCAAAGGTTTTTCCACGTACAAGCGATAGCCGAGATGGTCACGGATAAAATCATACGCCGATCTTGCTACCGGCACATCCCCTTCTTTGAAGTAGCTTTCATCATACAAAATACCAATGGAGTCCATCAGGGCAGGAGTAACCGGAGTCTCTTTCCAGTTTTGGATATTCAAATCCGTATTTTGTGTGATATCAAACAGGCTGTAATGGTGATCACGAAGCGCCTTTAATGAATGGGGTACGGAAATCAATGTATGCAGTCCCCACTCCGTAGCTTCGGCATACGGAATTTCACCAATCACCTTCACATAGGGCGACTCCTTCATCACCTGTTCGTAATCCGGGCTTCCCATAAAGAAGTCATTCCCAGGTGCCTTGGGGTGCTCTGATGCGGTGAAGTAGTCGTTATTATAGCCCATCCGCCGCTTATATTCTTCCCCGTTCTTCAGCAGGTTCTTGTACTCCGGCAAGCGAATGGTGGTTTGCCGCCCTTCAAAAATATCCAGTATCCGTTTGGCCAGCCGGGTTTTGCCTTCATAGTCATTCGACATGGGCGAGCTGTGACCCTCTCCCCAGGCCCCTATAAACCCGATCTGCCAGATATCAATCAGGCCGATATTTTTCTTAATAAAAGGTTCCAGCTGATCCAGGTGCCTGAACACATCCTTGAAATTCGCTTTGGTGGCCCCATAGGTATTGTCATAGGCAAAACGGAGGATAAACTTGTATCCGTTTTCACGGGCACTGTCAAAAAGCTGCTGCATATTTTTAAACGCCTCTTCCGGGATATCTTTTCCAACATAATCCGTAAGATAAAGGTAGAGCTGCATAGCGCTGAGCTTATCCCCCTCACTTTTATAGCGTTTATTGAAATCGGCAAACCACCCTTCCGGATAGGTCAGGTAAGGCGGAAAAGGCCGGGTCATATTGTGTACATAAAAATTAGACTCCAGGTGGTACCCCCGTTCAGGATTATGAATGGCCTCTATGGGTACAATGGAAAGGGTATCCTGTTGGGAAGCGGGGGTTACATGAGGCGTTCCCCATACAGTGGTGATTAAAAAAATACAGCCGGATAGTATATTCATTGCTTATTATAAAACTCTTTATATCAAAGATAACAACGGAACCGGAGTGTAAACAGCACAATTTTCAGACAAAACAGTTTACGCTTCAAAAACAAACGTTCACACCGTATATAAGGGATGTGCAAACGTTTGCTCAAGAAATACCAAAACCATTGATGAAAAAATATAATCCCTTATCTTTGTTCATGCCCAGACTCTGTTTCCTGACTTTCCTGTTTCTTCACTGCCTGTTGAGTGTATCCGGGCAGCAGAAACCCAACGTAGTCATTATCTATGCCGATGATATCGGCTACGGTGATTTCAGCACGTATGCTCCCGAAAACCGGCAGAAAACGCCTAACGTAGACCGGCTGGCCCAAAAAGGCCTCCGCTTTGACCGGGCCTACAGTACGGCTGCCACCTGCACGCCGTCGCGCTACTCCTTACTCACCGGTGAATATCCCTGGCGTAAAAACGGAATAAATGTGCTGGCCGGCGATGCCTCCGCCATCATCCGCTCCGGACGCAGCACCGTAGCCTCTGTTTTCCAGCAGGCGGGGTATACCACCGCCGTGGTAGGAAAGTGGCACCTGGGCCTGGGAGACAACAATGGCCCGGACTGGAACGGGCATATCCGGCAATCGCCGAACGACGTAGGCTTTGATTACTCCTTTATTATGGCGGCTACGGGCGACAGGGTGCCTACCGTTTACGTGGAAAACAGCCGGGTAGTTAACCTGGATCCTCAGGATCCCATCCGGGTCAGTTACAAAGAGAAAACAGGAGACGAACCTACCGGCCGCGATAACCCCGAACTCCTGAAAATGAAGCACTCGCACGGGCATGATTTTACCATTGTCAACGGAGTAGGCCGCATAGGCTATATGGCCGGAGGGAAAGCGGCCCGCTGGGTAGATGAAACCATGGCCGATACCTTCACCTCAAAAGCTGTACATTTCATTGAAGAGAATAAACAGCAACCCTTTTTGCTTTATTTTGCCACCCATGATGTACATGTACCGCGCGTTCCGCATGCCCGCTTTACGGGTAAAAGCGGGCATGGCCTCCGGGGTGATGCACTACTGGAGTTTGACTGGTCAGTAGGAGAAATAATGAAGGCCCTGGAAGAAAACGGCTTACTTAAAAATACCCTGGTGATACTGAGCAGCGACAACGGCCCGGTGGTAGACGACGGCTATCATGACGGTGCCGTAGAGCACCTGGGAGCGCACAGGCCCGCCGGCCCCTTACGCGGAGGCAAGTACAGTATTTTTGAGGGTGGAACCCGCATTCCTTTTATAGTCAGCTATGAGGGTAAAATAAAGCCGGGTGTCAGCCACGCCCTCATGAGCCAGGTAGACCTGTTTGCTTCCCTGAGTGCCCTGATCGGAGAAAAACCGGCGCTAGACACCAAAGACAGCCAAAACCACCTGGATGCATTACTGGGAAAAGATAAAAAGGGCCGGCAGGAACTGGTGGTTCATTCGCAGTCAGGCGGAGCCTTTGCCCTGATAGAAGCCGACTGGAAATACATTACCCCTACCCAAGGGGCTGCCATACAAAGAGACACCCAAATAGAGCTGGGCAATTCTCCCTCACCACAATTGTATCATCTGAAAAAAGACCCGGGAGAGAAGAGTAACCTGGCGGAGAAAGAACCGGCACGCATGGAGGTACTGAAAAAACGCCTGGAAGAAATCAGGAACCGGAGATAAAGCCGCAGCGGGCCAGGAGACTTCCTTATACGGAATAGCACGGATAAGCCGCATATCATTAAGCTCCCTGACTACCCGCACATTTTTGAAAGAGGGGAAAAAGCATTTATCAAATCAAAAAAATACTCAACTAAACTGTCCTGAATTTTGTGTAAATTAGAAAAATAGCTTTAGTTAAGGTTTATATTTTTGAAAGCAACACTCTTATCGTTCCCTTCTACGCTGATTAACAAATTTAAAAGAGCAATACTATCGTCATTAAATGAATTAATGCTTAATTCCAATGGAACAGGCACTCCTTTCACAAATATATAATTCCGTCCAATGTCTGACTGGCTAATCAATGAACCTAATTTTAGTTGAGATACCCGATAAACATTCCCTGACTTATCATATACCTGTGTTGTGGGTCTGCTATTACGTGTAGTAATATAAAGCGAGTTATCTTTTGACAGGCTGGTAATAAGAATACTAAGTACTACTTTATCTCCATTTCTTTTAGCACCAACCAAATTGAATCGGAAACCTAAGGACTCTTGATTCTGTATTCCTTCAGGTTTCAATATCTCAAACTTCTCTGTACTGTTGCTGAAATTAATGTTGCGAAAACTTATAAATTCATCATGACCATTTGCCGAAACAAGCAAATTTAAGAGTGTTATTCCCTTTGTTTCTAATAACACATTTTCAATAGTTAATTCTAACGGCACCGCTACACCTACAGGAAATATATAGTTCCTGCCAATATCCGACTGGCTGTTCAGAATCCCTAATTTTAATTGAGAAACCCTGTATATATTCCCTATCTGATCATATACCTGGGTAGTTGGACTACTATTACGTGTAGTAATATAAAGCGAATTATCTTTTAAGAGGCTTGTAATGAATAACTTTACTATCAGCTTATTTCCATTCTTTTTACTGTCCACCAAATCAAACTTGAAGCCCAAAGACTCTTGAGTCTGTACTCCTTCAGGTTTTAATAGTTTAAACTTTTCCGTACTATTACTGAAATTGATGTTGCGAAAACTTATAAATTCATCATGCCCATTTGCCGAAATAAACAAGTTTAAAAGTGTTATTCCCTCTGTTTCTGATAACACATTTTCAATAGTCAATTCTAACGGTACAGCTACTCCCGCAGCAAACGTATAATTCCTCCCAATATCAGATTGACTGATCAACGTTCCTAATTTTAGCTGAGACACTCTGTATACATTCCCCATCTGATCATATACCTGGGTAGTTGGACTACTATTACGTGTAGTAATATAAAGCGAGTTATCTTTTAAGAGGCTTGTAATGAATAACTTTACTATCAGCTTATTTCCATTCTTTTTACTGTCCACCAAATCAAACTTGAAGCCCAAAGACTCTTGAGTCTGTACTCCTTCAGGTTTTAATAGTTTAAACTTTTCCGTACTATTACTGAAATTGATGTTGCGAAAACTTATAAATTCATCATGACCATTTGTCGAAATAAATAAATTTAAAAGTGCTAACCCCTCTGTTTCCTTTAATACATTATCAATAGTTAACTCTAACGGTACAGGTATTCCTGCAGCAAACGTATAATTCCTCCCAATATCAGATTGACTGATCAATGTTCCTAATTTTAGCTGAGACACTCTGTACACATTCCCCATTTGATCATATACCTGGGTAGTTGGACTGCTGTTACGTGTAGTAATATAAAGCGAATTATCCTTCTGTAATGCTGTAACTGTAAATTTTACCACAATCTTCCCCCCTCTTTTCGTGCTTTCCACCAGTTTAAAAGAGAAGCCCAGTGATTCTACTACATTATCCGGGGTGTCAGGAATGATATAGGTATGCTGAGAGGCTGCCCGATCCGAATTGGAAGAAGCTCCCGATGTATTAAAGAATGAATCTAAATTCCTGTTAATTACTTTTTGACTCAGCACAATGCCCTTTCCGTTCTCATCCACCTCCATTAACATCCCTAAAATAACCCTTTCCCCCTCGTGGAGTGTAAAGAGAACAGAGCCGCTGTACCCCTTTAAGATGGTTTCGTCTTGAAAATAAGGACGAACTACAAAGCGCGTATCTTCCTTTTCTGTAATCAGCACTTTGATCAGTTTGTTAGACCCATTAGACCCTTTAACTTCCAATACCCCTTCAAATGACTTTTCAATTACTTCGTCCAATGCTTTATGACTGCGCCATTCTTTACAGTTCTGAGTTCCCCCACCTGTTACCCGTAAAAGAGCCAGATCATCCGAAAAAGCTCTTTCCAGCACCGCCCTGGATTTTACAGATTTGGAACCGGTTACCGATACATCATTTAGTGCGTTTTCTACCACATGCTTTGGAGTTATTATAAAACATTCACTCCCTCTGGATTTTAAGACCCCTACTCCCACCTGTCCGTCAGCATCAATATAGACTGTTTCCTGCCCGAAAACAGTTCCGGCCATGAAACAAAAAAATATATAAAAATACCTCATACCCATTTATTTCTCTTTAATAAACGATTTCAAATCCATTAAAAAAGACCCTATACTTAAAAGGATTACTATTGAGCCAAAAAACAAAGACAACCATTGAAAAACCGGGGCATTCAGGAAACGGTCTAAGGGCCTGACTTTTATTTTCGTTCCGCTTTCAGAATCCTTAATTCCCGGTTTTAGTATTTTTGCATATTGGGCAGAAAGTCTGTAGGCCACCTGAATCCCCGGATTCTCATTCACGGTAACAAAACCTAAAGCCCCGTGTTTCACCTTATCAAAAACCACCTGGTCTCCCAGCAATAATTTTTTTGTACCGGAATCAAACCGTTCTCCAAAAAAGCCTGATATTCCCGTCATCGCAATTTCTCCCTCCCTGAGAATAGAATTATACTCTCCGGAGATTTCAAAGTCCACACTTCTTCCCAGATCAATATCACCTTCTATCGGGAATAAAATAGTTTTCCCGCGGAGCACCCGGCTGTCCATATCTTTTATAACTACTTCAAAAAAGTCAGGAGCATCCCTTAAGAAATCATTTTCCGTATTATACAGTTTACCTATACTATGATCACTTCTGAACTCAATAATCACCGGACCGTTAGCTACCCTTTCCACCACTACCTCTACCTGAGGGTTTATCTGTAATGAGCCGTTAAAAGAACTATCCAGGATTTCGGTCACGTCTGCAATTTCAACATCTTCGAGAATCAGCCTGCTGGAATTAACCTTCAAAGTCGTGATTTTAACCCTCTCCGTATTTGCCGTAATATTAAAAACGGTATCAATAGGTTCAAAAAGCAGGATCAGAATAGTAATAACGAATAATCCCAAGCCTGTCAGGGGCAATATGTTCTTTTTGCGAATCAAAGCTTAAACGGGAATGAATAAGTATTAAAACTAATATCACCAACTCTCCTCACTCTCTGTTGAATATAAAAATCAGTTACTCCCCGGATATCTTCCACAGGCACTTCACATTTGCAATTATAGGCTATTGACAGGGGCACATTGATTTTTTTACACTCTATATCGATAATCTTATTGTCTTTTAACCTTTTGAATCTAAAGAGTACCGGCTTGTCAGAATTTAAATACACAAAAATACTTCCCGGTTTTTCAGAAGGTGTATTCCAGGAAGACAAGACATAGAAAGAACCTGAAGACTCACAACTCCTTCCTATTTTAGCCAATATGGCAATATCTTTTACCGTATAATTTCTCAGATCAGAAGCGTATTTAGTGGGTAACTCAAATTCATGAACACCCTCTTTCAACCCCGAAATATCATAGGGTAAACGAGCTTCATATCTCCCGTCTCTTGAGCTGATTTCAACACACATTGTACCCACATTATGCCCGGGAATCCAGACAAAGAATCTTGTGGGTTTTACTCTTTCGTCGCTTTCATACCCCATAACCCCTACCCTGATCTCTCCGCTTACGGGCACTTTTTCAAAAAAAGTCTCCCACTTTTCGCCCGTTTTGAGCTTAGGTCTGATCTGCGCTTTCGAGTAAAAAGCCAGGGTACAAAAAAATACAGTAAAAAGGGTTCTCAATAAATTAGGGTTCATGATCAATAATCTTTCATCCTGCTTCAAACTCTCGTTAAGTTTTATTATAAGCGTATATTTCTTAATTCAGCACCGGCTCTTCTTTATAAACAACATCCTTTATTAACTGAATATCATTAAGCTGACTGATACGTCTGAGATTCTCAGGTGGAACCACCCCCCTTTTTATCCAATTGTGCACCACATTTAATCCACTAAGATTATGCCGTTTAACATACTCCTTAATGGTAATCCACTCTTCCAGGTTAAGATCTTCCTTCCCTATTTTCAGAAACGCATACACTTCAGCCTGAAGTTTTTCCACATCCTCTAAAATTTTTCTTACACTTTCCATAATAATATTATTTTCAACAGATTATCTCAACCCCTCTTTCAGTTTCTGAATCAGGGCTTCGTTCTCCAGTATTTTATCTAAAATTTCGTTAACTATACCCTCAGACGGATTTGACAAGAAAGCAAGAATTTGTTTAAGCTGAACATTAGCTCTTTTCAATTGAGCTATCTTTAGCTCGATAAATTGTGTGCTCATTTCTTTTTAATCTGTATGGTAATATAAAATTACGTATTGTGAATGATATTCACAAGTATTTTCAGAACTTTTTAACCGGAGAACAGCCGTGCCTCCATTTTTACCCCTCCTACAGGATTTCTCCAAAATTCCCCCTTTTATTAAGCCGCACAGATCAATGTTTATGTTAAAATTAATCCATAAACCGGAAGATCCGCCGGGGTTTCTGATCAACAGGGAATATAAAAAGGGAGTGAAAGAACTGGTTATCAGTACCCAGCCTCTGGGCACCGGCGTAGAGAAGCTTGAATTCTGCTGCACCGGTGACGGTAAGCAAGTGGAACAAAACCACAGGGAGAAACGTAGCCACTGATAAAACGTTTACGCTGGTACTGGATTATCCGGCATTAACCAATGCCACTGTTATCACCCGGGATGATGTGGCCGGTGCTACCAACGGATACCGTACACCTACACAACACATCAACGAAGCAGGAGAGATATTACAATTGGTGAGTGCAGGTGGAAAGACCTATATCGTTAAGATTGTAAACGGCCAGTATACATCATACAGATTTGATTTGAGTGATAAACTGGGAAGACAGACCGCCAGTAATGGTTTCTTTTATGCAGGTAACGGAATTTGCTTCATGCCTTACGAGAAAGTAGGCGATGACCAGGTGCAAATTGGTGTTAATCCGTCGGGCGAACCCACATATTCTTCAGCATGGGGATTGGCAAGAATTGACCTGAACAACAATACCGCTATTGATTTGAATACTCCGGCAGGTTTATGGTTACAGCAATACCAGTATTCAGTAGTAAGGGACGGTAAATTCTATATCGCACTGTCGCCTGTGGGTGTTCAGGGTAATATTTACATCTACGATGTGAACTCTACCGGTAAAGACGGGGTAAAAGGAGCAAAAATAACCTCGGGTGCAGACCAGTACTATATCGGTATTTATTAATCCGTAAAGAGAGAAGGGCCATATCCCTTCTCTCTTTTTCAATTGCAATACAGAAAAAAACATATTCACATTAGCAGGTTTTATTGAATTACGCCGTGATTTCGCGCGCAAAACTTTTCTGTAAAGCACCAGTTGTTTAGTTTTGTTATCAATTTAGAATTAGTTCAAATAAATTCGACTAAGTATAATATGAAAAGAATTCTTCTTGCCGTGTTTGCATTCTCCGCATTCTGTGTTAGTGCACAGCAAACCAATACCTTAATGAGTGCCGACTTCTGGAAAACCAATCCGGATATAGCAGCAGTAAAAGCCGAAATAGCCAAAGGCAACAGCCCCACGCAGCCCAATGCAGCTTCATGGGATCCTACTTCTATCGCTATTAACAACAGAGCTAACCTGGATGTCATCAAGTTTATGGTTGAGCTCGATGGTAACGGCGTAACCAAAAAAACGCACCATAGTGCATCGTACCTGCATTGGGCTGCCGGACAGGGCAATACCGAGCTCGTTCGCTATCTGGTAGCCAAAGGCTCGGATGTCAATCTCACAGACAGCCACGGATCGGCAGTTATAGCCAATGCCGTATCCAGCGGGAACGGTAATACGGAGATCTTAGATATTTTGTTTGCCGGAGGGGTTAATCCATCCCAAAAATACGATGACGGTGCTTCTTTGTTGTTATTGGCGGTAGCCCGTGATAAAGACCTGAAAATATGCGACTATTTGCTTTCAAAAGGCATGTCGTATAACGACAAGGACGAATATGGTAGCACAGCGGTAGACTATGCCACACGCTTTGGCAACAGAGAATTGATTCAGAAACTCATCGATAAAGGCATCAAACCAACCAACAACGCCTTCTTTTTTGCATCAAGGCCAGCTCGTGGTGCTGCTAATGGCTTGGAAATGTACCAATATTTAGTAGAAACACTGAAGCTCGACCCCAAGGCCATCTACGCTAAAGACGGCTCTACGGTATTGCACAACCTGGTGCGTCTTCCCAATACGGAAGTTATCACTTATTTTCTCAATAAAGGAGTTGATGTTAATAAACAAGACAACAATGGCAACAATATCCTGATGCTGGCATCCGCAGGGAAAAATCTGGCATTGATCAAAATGTTGCAGGAAAAAATCCGCGATATCAATACGGTAAACGAAAAAGGCCAGTCGGCACTGAGCAATGCAGTAGCCAGCAGCAGCCCCGAGGTGGTAGCTTTCTTACTCAGCAAAGGAGCAAATGCCAAAGTTACAGACAAAGACGGCAACAACCTGGCTTACTATTGGTTCAATTCCTATCGCGAACCGCGCGCAGGTGCCGGCCCGCAAGGTTCCCAAACGCCGCAGGCCGATCCCAGGCAGGAGTTTGAAGAGAAACTTACATTACTCAGAAACAGCGACATAGACGTAGCCCAAGCCCAGAAAAACGGCGAAACTTTGTTTCACTTAGCCGTAGCCAAAGGCATGGAAAACCTGGTAAAAAGAGCAGCAGAGTTAGGTGCAGACATCAATGCACAAGACGAAGCCGGCATGACGGCTTTGCATAAAGAGGCGTTAACCGCCAAAGACGATAAAATGCTGAAACTATTGGTGTCTTTGGGTGCAAAGAAAGATATCAAAACAGAATTTGACGAAACAGCATACGACCTGGCGAAGGAAAACGAGTTTTTGAAAGAAAAAAATGTTTCCATTGAATTTTTGAAAAACGCCAACTAAAAATGAAATAGCCTTTAGCTATTAGCTGTTAGAAGTTAGCTAATAGCTAAAGGCTAACAGCTAAAATTTTATACAGATGAAAACAATCAAATTTGCTCTGATAGCATTAGCATTCGCTATGTTTACGACAACCGCATCTGCACAAACCGCGAAATACAAATGTATGCTGCAGATGACCCCATACAAAGGAGAGGAAGCCTATGTAATCATTTCACTGATAAACCCGAAAGGCGAATATGAAAAAACGCTATCGGTATTGGGGCCGGATAAGCAATGGTACAACACGCTGAAAGACTGGTACAAATTTCAAACCAAATCCAAAGAAAAGCTAAATGCCATCACGGGGGCATCTGTTGGTGGCGGTGACCGCGCCGTGCGTACCATAGAAATAGACGACTCCAAACTTAACAAAGGCTATAAGCTTCGTTTTGAGTCGGCCGTGGAAGAACAAAAATACCATGTAAAAGATGTGGAAATCGATGTAAGACCCGAAGCCCTGGCCGAACGCGTGGAAGGCAACGGCTACATCCGTTTTGTGAAATTAAGTAAAGTTCAATGACCTTATCCGTTTGGAGGTATGCCCACCTGGCACTGGCCCTGGTATCCTCCTTATTTTTATTGATTCTTTCGGTCACCGGGGTCATTCTGGCCATAGGTGCCGTCAACGAAAAAACACAAAGCTACAAAGTAAGTGATTTTGATACCTTAAACCTCTCACAGACCCTTCCGGTGCTGTGGGAGGTTTATCCTGAAATAACCGCGCTTACCGTAGACCACAACCACTTTGTTTCCATTGAGGCTACAGACGGGGAAGGTAACCCGGTAAATGCCTATATTAACCCTAAAGACGGCAGTATCCTGGGTGAGGTAAAGCCCCAAAGTGATTTTATCCAGTGGAATATCGCCCTGCACCGCTCATTATTCCTGAAAGAAACAGGAAGAATTATTATCGGCCTGGTCTCCTTTCTGCTGTTCCTGATCACTATTACGGGTATCATCCTGATTGCTAAACGCCAGCAGGGTTTACGTAATTTCTTTGCAAAAATCAATAAGGATTTCTTCTCACAGTACTTCCACGTGGTGAGCGGGCGGATTTTCCTGGTTCCCGTGCTGATCCTGGCCCTTACCGGCACGTATCTTTTTATGGTGAGAATTGGTTTGACCACCGGAGAAAACCGCGGGATCAGCCATGAAATAAAGGAAGACGCTCCGGCAAAAAGCCTGGCCGGATTCCCGGTTTTCCGTGAAACCCGCCTGGCCGATGTAGAGAAGATAGAATTTCCGTTTATCCCCGATGACCCGGAAGAGTCTTATATCCTGAAACTGAAAGACCGGGAACTTACCATCAACCAGGTCACTGGCAGCATCATGGAAGAAACCCGGTATCCTTACAGCCTGGTGCTGGAAAAGCTGAGCCTGGACCTCCACACCGGCAGAACCAGTGCACTATGGGCCATTATCCTGGGCTTTGCATCGCTGAATATCCTGTTTTTGATGTATACCGGTTTCGATATTACGCTCCGTAGAAAAGGAACCCGCATCAGGAACAAATACAGTGCGGCCACCGCTGAATATGTGGTACTCACCGGAACGGAGAACGGCAGCACGCTGGCCTTTGCCCACCAGGTACACCAGCAGCTGCTGGCGCATGGGTATAAATCTTTCTTAACGGAAATGAACCGCTTCACCCGCTTTCCGGAAGCCCGCCATTTCCTGATCTTCAGCTCTACTTACGGGTTGGGCACCGCCCCGGCCAATGCCACCCGTTTTGAGTCGCTGGTTAAGCAGTTCCCGCCTGCCCAAACCGTCCACTACTCGGTGATAGGCTTCGGTTCCAAAGCGTATCCTGATTTCTGTGCCTATGCCCGGCATATAGACCGTGAACTTGAAAAATTACCGTGGGCCACCCGCTACCTGGACCTCCATACCGTCAATGACCGCTCTGTAGAAGAACTGATAACCTGGATCAGGGCCTGGAGTGAAAAAACACAATGTCCGCTGTCCACCACCCCGGCGCTGTATGCCACCAAAGTCACGGGCTTAAAACCCTTTAAAGTCATAGAAAAAACACAGATCACGGAAGACAATGCCACCTTTAAGATCGTACTCCGGCCGGAATCCAGGCCGTCTTTCCGCTCAGGTGATCTGCTGGCCGTTTACCCGGCAGGCGACGGCCGCGAACGGCTCTACTCCATCGCAAAAAAAGACGGGAATATCCAGTTGATGGTCAAGCTGCATCCCGGCGGACTGGGGTCTGAATTTTTATATGCGCTCGAACAAAACACCAGTGTTCCGGCACGCATAGTGGTGAACAAAAGCTTTCATTTCCCGGATAAAGCGCCGGCCGTAGTGATGATTGCCAACGGTACGGGCATTGCCCCCTTCCTGGGTATGATTTCGGAAAACAAAAAACAGGTACCGGTTCGCCTCTATGCCGGGTTCCGGTATAACAATGCCCTTTCGCAGCAATACCGTTGCTTTGCCGATGAAGAAATGGCGGTGGGAAGGATATTGCAATTTGAAATGGCCTTTTCAAGGGAAACCGATCCCCGGTATGTCATGGATCTCATCTGCAGCGATGCCGCGTTTTTTGCAGAACTGCTGAAAAATAAAGGCGTCGTGATGATCTGCGGGTCACTGGCCATGCAGAAAGATGTGGAAATGGTGCTGAACACCATTTGCCTGGAGAAAAATGGCCGGGAATTACACTTTTACAAAGAACAGGGACAGATTCTGAGTGATTGTTATTAAATAATACGTTACGAACCAATCTTTAAAAACCGGTTCGATCCTTAGTGTTCTTTGTGCAACTTACTTTGTGAACTTTGTGCAATATATTTTTTCACAAAGTTCACAAAGTAAGTTGCACAAAGGACACTAAGCTGTTCGCTTATAAAGATTAATTTAGTACTAACTTTAAAGTACCCGCCTCATGCGCATTTATTTAACGGCCTGTATACTCATTTTGGGACTAAGCTGCGGGTTTTCACAACAGGTATTTAAAAAGCAAACCGTGCTCATGGGTTCTGTTTTTGAGCTGACGGTGGTAGAAAAGGATTCTGCCCTCGCTCAGCAGCACTTTCAGCAGGTAACGGCCGAGATCGAACGCATTGAAAACCTCATCTCCGAATGGCGGCCCGGCACACAAATTTTCGAAGTCAACCGCAACGCCGGCATAGAACCCGTAAAAGTAGACCGGGAAGTGTGGGACCTCACCCGCCGGGCCCTTCAATATTCTAAGCGGTCTGACGGCGCGTTTGATATCAGTATAGCTGCGATGGACAAAATCTGGCGTTTTGACGGTACTTTAACTGAAATGCCGGAAGAAGAAGCCGTGCGGAAATCGGTGCAGCGGGTAGGCTATCAGTATATCCTGCTCGACAGTACGGCTTCTACCATTTACCTTTCCCGGGCAGGCATGAAGATCGGTTTCGGGTCGATAGGAAAAGGCTATGCCGCCGATAAAGGACGTGAGCTTCTGCAGTCGCTGGGTGTACAGGGGGGGATCGTGAACGCCTCCGGTGACCTGTCGGCCTGGGGTACTCCACCCGGAGGAAAAGCGTGGAAAATAGGCATTTATAACCCTTTCAAACCCCGCAAAATCCTGAAAGTACTGAAGATCAGAGAAGCCTCCGTAGCCACCTCAGGCAGCTACGAGAAATATGCTGAGATTAACGGCCGCCGCTATTCCCACATCATAAACCCCAAAACCGGCTACCCCTCTACCGGCCTCACCAGCGTTACGGTTACGGGCCCCGCTGCCGAGCTGGCGAATGCGCTGAGCACTTCTGTGATGGTGATGGGGACAAAAGAAGGCATCCGGCTGCTGAAACAATTCCCCGACTACCGGTATACCCTGATTACAGATACCGGAAAAGTACTCAAAAAGTAAAGGCAGACCATTTTGCTGACGTCAGCAAAATGGTCTGAAACCTCCTGTTTGGCGGTTTTACAGGCAATTTTAGCTTTTTCAATAACTAACAAAAAGTTCCGCCATTGCGTGTAGCCCAATAAAACCTGCAAGTCCGGTGTAAAAAAACCAGGCCTAAGCCGGTGCTGGGTTGGTCTTCATCCAGGATAGCAAAGCGCTGAAAGAGCTTCTCCCGGTTGAGCTCCTTCGTCTCCGAGTTGGAGATTTCCATCCTGTCTGAGCCGGTTAAAATAGTCACCTGCCCGCCGGTCGGGCAATACCGCAGCGAGTTGGTCACCAGGTTCTGAATAATGGTAGTAAAAAGAAACGGGTTAGCCTCTATAACCGTATTTTCATGCGGAATAAGCTTCAGCTGAACGGAACGGCGGTCAAATTCATCGCCCAGCAGACTGTCAGCATATCAGCCATATCCCCCGACAGGTGTTCGGCAATGGCGCTCTTGGGAATAAGCCTTCCGGTATTGCTGACAAAATACACCAGCAGGTCAAATTCCCGCCGGGTAAAATTCACTTCTTCTCCATGCACGGTCACCCGGCGGGCCATCAGGTCAATCCGGATTTCATGGTGGGTAACAATATTACTGTTATCAAAGCTTTTCCTGCGGATAATGGCGTATACCCGGGCCGAAAGCTCCGACAGGTGGAAAGGCTTGGTAAGGTAATCGTCAGCGCCTATCTTCAGGCCTTCTATTTTATCATCAATGGAATTGCGTGCCGAGATAATGATCACTCCGTCTGCCTGCCCCAGCTCCCGCAGTCGCCGGAGAATCTCTATCCCATCTCCGCCCGGCAGCATCAGGTCAAGCAGAATACAGGCATACCGGTAATCATGAATTTTATGGAGTGCTGACGCAAAATCCTTCGCGTGTTCACAGCGGTAGCCTTCTGCTGAAAGGTAGGCCGACATGCTGTCGAGCAGGTCTTCCTCATCTTCAATGATCAGTATTTTCATATGCGAAAGATACAAAGTTTCAGCGGCCCGCTCAGGGAAATGCCGGCATTTATTTATCTTTGCCTGAAATACAGAATTCCTTCAGAATTGTATTGTATTCTTGTCATTTTCCAGGTAAATCCCCGTAATTCATGTGGTGGTTCTATGCAATATTGTCCGCATTCTTCGCTTCCCTGACTGCCGTTTTTGCCAAGCTGGGGGTAGCCGGCATCAGCTCTAACCTGGCCACCGGAATACGCACCCTGGTCATACTGGTGCTGGTCTGGAGTATTGTATTCTTCAGGGGTGAGCAAAAAGAAATAAGTTCCATTTCAAAAAATGCGGTAATCTTCCTGGTAATCTCGGGGCTGGCCACCGGGCTGTCGTGGCTGTTTTACTTCAAAGCCTTACAGGCAGGAAACGTGTCGCAGGTAGCTGCGGTAGATAAGCTCAGTGTAGCGCTGACCATCGTTTTATCGGTTATTTTCCTGAATGAAACGTTGAGTCTGAAAACAGCCATAGGTGCCGCCTTAATTATTGCCGGAACCCTGGTTTTGATCAAATCATGAAAATGCGCGCCTCACATTCCGGAAAGATACCCGGCCGGGGTCGATATCGGGATACTTACTCAGCAGGTAATATTCCAGCTGATCTTCAAAGGGGTATCCCCTGTCGCCCCGGAACAGGCCGTGATTAGGGTCAAAAATATAGGTGAAGTCAGAAGCGGGATGCCAATCGGCAAAAAAGGCTATAGCATGGCCCACATTCGTGTTTTTCAGGTAAAATCCACAAAGAACAAATGTATGGCGGTGGAAAGTACGCAGGAAAGTCAGCGGGTCATATTCGTCTCCCTCCCATTCAAGACCATATTGCGACAGGATAGTATTAAAACCTTTCAGTCCGGGTCCTGGCACTGAAGTCATCCTCTGTTCTGTCTGCCTCATCATCCTGAAAAACACATCTACATCTCCGTGATACAGGTAGGATCCGGCAAAAGATAGCGGAATAACCGAAAAACAGCCATCGGGAACCGGCTCCGGTTCAATGGTGGTTCCTTCTTTAAAATAACAGATAGGGTTAAAATCCTGAATGCAAACCATATTCATAAATCGTGTTAATGCTTCAGCACTGCAAATTAACACAACAATTATACGCCATAACAGAGTAGAAATACTCAATTTCCCGTATCCGTATTTTTACCTGAACAGGCACCCGTGAATTATATGTTGCAAGACTTTATTTAATAGCAAAAATTTGACAGATTTGTAGAAAGATATCCGGCCTGCTAACCAAAATTTATATAAAATGGAAAAAATGTCAACTATCCCTGTCGAAAAAGCCATTCAGATCACTGCAAACTGGCGGTCATTTTATGCTGAAATTTATAATGACTCTGTTAAACACGAGAAAAAAATAGACCCTAACGGGGAAGAAGTGTTCCGTGGATTTCGGATTCCCATAGCAGACCTGGAACAGCTTTTGAAAATAGCTAAAATATATAATGAAGATCATACTGAAAAGATCCATTCGGTAAGGGCTTACCTGGTTAAGGACTCTGAACGTCCTGAACAGTTAAAGGATATTCACCTTATCCTGGTACCGGTAGTGGGAGGAAAAGAGATGCATCCGGGCTCCGAAAAGGCAGTTGCTCCTTTCGGATATGATCTTTTGCAGGTAAAAGACAGTGCATTGGAAAAGGAAGGGTCACTCGTTTTTGATTTTACCATGCCGTGCCCCACTGAATGTGACCCTGACAGTGAGCTTTATTCTTCTAAATCCTGAAAGAACGGATGAGTAACTTTTATGCCCAGATCATCGTTCCCTGTGCCGGAGTCCTCCCCGTTATTATCGGCCTTCTCAGGAAAAAGTACTGGAATAAACAGGCCCGGATACTGCTCCTTTATCTTTGCCTGGCCGGCCTGTTCAACATAATAGCGTCGCTTACATTCCGTAGTAATAACATGCCTTATCTGCACCTGTACACCGTGCTGGAATTTACCGTCTTGTGTATTTACCTGAGAAGTTTCAGTGAAGATAAACGGCACCGGTTATTATTTAATGGTTTGATCATCGGGTTTCTCCTGTTATCCTTATGGCTCGCTTTTGTAAAAAAACAATTGTTTGTATTCAATGAAATCCCCCGGTTCCTGGATAGCCTTATTATTTCGATAGTATGTCTTTATTACCTCCTGAAAGACCTGGGTTCCACCGTTTCCAATCTTTCCCGGTTTCAGTTTCTGACCTTAACCGGGCTTTTGTTTTATTACAGCACGTGCTCGGTTCTTTTCGGGCTTTCGAGTGAACTGACGAAGATGCCGAGAGAAATAGCCACCCTGATGTGGAATATTCATCATACTTTACTCCTCCTGATGTATATTCTTTTCGCCCTTGCATTTTATTCACTTAAAAACACGGAAAATGGCCGCTAACCTCTGGTATATCATCACCGGCATGGGCACTTCTTTCCTGTTTTGTGCAGCTGTCCTTTTGTTTTATATGAAGTATCGGAAAAACATTATGCAGCAGCAGTACCAAATGAAGGTGGCCGAAATGGAATACCAGAAAAAGCTGCTGCATTCGGTAGTGGAAGCCCAGGAAGAAGAACGGAAAAGGATTGCGGTGGCCCTGCATGACGACATGGGGAATCGCCTGAATATTCTTTCCCTCCTGCTGAACAATGCCGGTGCACCGGGTAAGGACGCCCCCAATGTGACGGATTATGTATCAGACATGATCGGAACGGTCAGGAATATCTCGCATTCGCTATACCCGGTAAACCTGGAAAGGCTGGGGCTGATTCTTTATATTGAGGAGCTTATTTCTCTCCTGTCCCATAAAATCACCGTTTCATTGCACCTGGCAAACCATTATACGCGAAAAAGTGTTTTTAAAGAAGTACAATTATACCGGATCATCCAGGAATTTACCACCAATGTGGTAAAGCATTCTGACGCCGGTGAGATAGAAATATGGATCAGGGATAACCCCGGGAACCTGCTGATGATACTCTCTGACAACGGCCACAGCTTTGATTATGCCACCACGCGCAGGGGTATGGGCCTGAAGAATATTGAAGCCAGGATACAGTCGATGAATGCGCTGTACAAATGGAAAAATGTGATAGGAAAGGGCAGCCGGCTGATCATTAAAATACCTATGGATCATGAATCAACCTATACGGATAGCGATAATTGATGATGAACAACTGATTACGGAGGGAATCCGGCTGCTTTTGTCGGCAGAAGAAACCATCCGGGTTTGTTTTACTGCCTGCAACGGTCGCAGCTTCCTGGAAACGCTGGGGAACCTTCCCCCGGGAGAATTTCCGCATATTGCGCTGATCGATGTACAGATGCAGCCTATGAACGGTTTTGAGCTGGTGGAAATTTTAAGGAAAGACTTCCCTCAACTGAAAATCATGATTCTCTCCTCCCATTACAAGAGCAGCGTATTCGGTTATATGATCAAGCTGGGAATATCGGCTTTTTTACCTAAAAATTCTGACCGCAGCAGCTTTATCAATGCCATTCATAAAGTACACAGCCACGGAGTCTTCTTTAATGCCACTGATCAGCAGATGCTGATGTCTTATATGAACAACCCACCCCGGAAAAAAACCCTTTTTCACCTGGAAGAAGAGCTTTCCGAGCGGGAAAAGGAGATCGTAAAGCTGGTTTGTGAACAATGTTCCAACCAGGAAATTGCGGAACAACTGAATTTAAGCCCCCGGACGGTAGAGAATCACCGGCAAAGAATCCTGGAAAAAACCGGAGCCCGTAATATGGCCGGGATCGTTATCTACGCTATTGTCAATAATATCTATCCCCTGCCCTACTGATCATTCTTACCGGATATCAGAAAATGGGCCTCAACGTTATTCCGTGTATCACGGAAATATCAGAGGGATTGTTATATTTTTCCAAGAGAATAGTCCTGAATAGGTACCCTAAAATACAAAGAGGGCGGAGACGTGGAGATCGCACACTCTTATCTCACCGAAGCATCCGTATGCTACGAGAAGTCCCCCGCTAACTAACTTTAGCCTCCAGCTTCCTCAGCTTTTCTTCATTCCTGGGAATCGCCTTCTCCAGTTTCCGGATTTTCTTTTCCGTTTTCTTTACGCGCGAATCGGCTTTGCTGGCAGATTTCGCTTTAGATTCAGCTTTTTTAGCACTTTTCTTTGCCTTTTTGGCTTTGCTCTTGTTTTCAGAATCATTACTTAGCTTTTTAGCCATCTCAGCGTTTTTATCTGCGGCGGTAAGCGCATCGCTTTGCTTCTTGTCGCGGGCTGCAATCTGCTTTTCTTTCTCCTGGTACAGCTTGGAGAGCTTATCCTTATCTTCCACCAGTTTTAACTGAAGTTTTGCTATTTCCTTTTCTTCTTTGGAAACAGGTGCCGGATTCTGAGCCCATACATTCACCGAAGAAATGACAGAGAAAATAAGAACCACCAATAATTTCCTTATCATATTTTATTATGTTTTTAGTATATAACGAAAGCAGGAAGATTATTGATCCTGAAAAACTCTTTTTTTCTGATTTCTCACAGTATAGCAGGAACCGGCCCCTGAATTTTAGCGGAACAGCTCCTCAATCACCACACCCACATTCCCGCTGGGCTCCAGGATGCTCAGAAGGGCGGCTAAGGTAGGCGCCGTATCCGCCACACTGGTTCTGCGGTAAGTTTCACCGGGTTTGATCTTCCAGCCGAAAAACAGGAGCGGAATATGGGTGTCATAGGCATACGGCGAGCCATGGTTAGCGGCGATGGGCCCTGCGATCCATCCCGGCTCCGGTACAATCTGGATATCCCCGGATCTTTTGGAATGGTACACATTTTTATAAAAATCTGCGAGGTACGCGTTTACCGGTGCCTTATAAAGTTCTTTCAGGTGGAGAACCTCTTTTACACCATCAAATGACAACAGGACTTTCCGGATAGCTCTGAACAGTTCTTCTTCATTCACCTTCAGGGCCTCTATCCGCTCTTCATCCAGGTAAAACTGGAAATTCTCTGTAGCTTCAAGCAGCTTTTCATCGCCGAAACGTTCCTTCAGCATGCTTTTCAGCTGCGTATTCATGGTTACGTAATCGATCCGGCCCGCAGGCAGCTTATTGCCGGTCCAGAATTCGGGCGTATCCATAACACCGTGGTCAGCCGAGATAAAGAAAACGTAATTGCCTTTGCCTACGCTTTCATCCAGGCGGGTCAGTATCTCGGCGATATCCTTATCCAGGCGGAGGTAAACGTCCTGTACTTCTACCGAATTGGGCCCGAAGCCGTGGCCGGCATAATCGGGCGAAGAAAAACTGACGGCCAGGAAATCCGTAGCCGGCCCTTTCCCCAGGTTTTCATGCTTCAGGGCTTCCAGGGCCATTTCTTTGGTCAGGGTATTGCCATGGGGCGTAAAGGACAGCTGGCTGAAAGCGTCTCCGGGAGTACCGGCCAGGTCATACGGGAAGGCTGATTTCTTCTCGTGCGTAAACTTCATTTCATAGGGTTGGTCATCTGCCGTGCTGGCCGTATACTGATCTGCAGGAAGCAGGGTTTCCCATTTTTTCAGCAACAGCTCCGAAGGTCTTTTCCGGTCGTTGTAAGCCTTCACCCAGGAAGGTAACTCCTTCTGGTAATAAGTGCTGCTTACCCAGTTGCCCGTTTTGGTGTCGAACCAGTAAGCGGCATTGGCGGCGTGTCCGGCCGGTAATATGGCGCCCCGGTCTTTGAGGGCAATCCCGATCACTTTTGACCGGAACTGGCTGCTGACCCGCAGTTGGTCAGTGATGGTGCTTACGGTGAGGTTCCGCGGCGACATCTTCCCTACCGTGGGGTTAGAGCTCCCTACGGTTTCCACGGTGCTGTCGCCCACACAGTATACCCGCCGGTTACCTCGGGTATCGTACCAGTCATTTCCGATAATTCCATGAATGGACGGCGATGAACCGGTATAGACCGATGCATGCCCGGCGGCCGTGACGGTCAGGGCATAGTGGTAATGATGGTTCCGGCAGTTGTACCCCTCCCGGAGCAGGCGTTTGAATCCGCCCTCAGAATACCGGTCGTAGTAGCGGTAAAAATAGTCGGCGCGCATCTGGTCTACGATCACGCCCACTACCAGCTTGGGACGCTCCTGTGCCTGCACTGAACCTGCAGCCAGCAAAAGGAACAATAAAATGGCTCTCATAGTCAAAATAAAGTTAATGAAAAACCGTCAGGCCGGCCTGCACGGGCTCCGCAACCCGGCAATGCCGACCGACAGGTTTTATATATCAGAAGGAGAAAGTAAGTGAGCTCCAGAAGCTTCTGGGCAGAATGATCCGTCCGATCTGCAGGGAGCCCTTTTCAAAATTACCGTTGGCCAGGAACTGGTCGCCACGGATGTTCCCTTCGGTCAGCCCCCGGCTGTTACCCAGGTTATCTCCCCATACACGTAATCCCAGGTTTTTAAGGATATGGATATCTAACCCGGCTGAAATTTCATTGTAGCCGTTCAGGCGGTATACGTTGCTGGGGGATGTCCACCGTTTCCCGATCTGGCGGTAGCCTACAAAAAGGTCAAATATCTTGTAAGTATAAGCCATAGAGAGCTCCGCCATATAGTTCGGGATCCGCTCCGCCCGGTTGCCGGTCCAGATATACGGTTTACCGGCCAGGTCATCACGGGCATTATCCGGGGCTATTACCCCGTAATCGGTAAACTTGCTGTCCTGGATGGTCGTAGTAAGCCTGAAATCTAGGTTTTTAACCGGGCTGTAGATCGCCTCGATCTCCGCGCTGATATTCCGGCTGGAAGCAAACGTAGGCACACTCAGGAAACTACCGGTCTTATTCGGTACAGACATGGAGTACGAGATATTATTCAGGCTGGCATAAATCAGTGAGCTGAACAGCGAGAACTTCTCAAGGTTGGCCTTATACCCCGCTTCCGCCATAAATATACGCCGGTCTTTAAAGCTCTCCGGGTTAAAATTAAACGCAGAGTAATTGGCAATGTTAATAGCACTATAGGTATGCGTAGCCCGGGCAAAAAGAGCGTTTGCCCTGTCGATCTTATAGTTCACTCCGGCAGAAGCACTCATGTACGTATTCTTTTCGTCGTAGGCAGTAGTGTTGGTGAAGGGAGCGGTATTCTGCAGGCGGTCTCCTTTTACCCTGAAATTATCTGCCCTCACTCCCAGGTCCAGCGTCAGGTTACCAAAGTTGATCTCATCGGCCACACTGGCTGATTTGATGGAAGTCAGCCCGTCTACATAATTGGAAATATTTACCCCTGAGAAGCCGTTGCCCGCATTATTGGCGATCCGTAAAATACGGGGCTGATTCTTAATTTCGGTATAGAAAGTACCTGCCAGCGTATAGGCATTTGAATTATAAAGGTGTAAACCCAGTCCAAACGAGATAAAGTGTTTTCCCAATTGTTTGGTTACCTCAAAATTATCCGCCAGTTGCCAGTCCTGGGTATCTGAACCTATCAGTGACTGTCCTGTATAAAAACCGGACGGGTTGGCCAGCTGCTGCCCGTCGAGATAATAATAATTTACCGCAGGATTATACGCCGTAGCTGCCGTAACCACTGATCCTGTAAAACCACCTTTTGCTTTCTGGTAACGTATGCTGTTTTTAATATTCCATTCTCCGTCTGTAGTATGTTTTATCTCTGCGCCTGCAGAAAACAGGTTCATTCTGACGCCATCGGCAAAATCATAGTTCCTGACACTGCCATCGGGGCTGGAAAGGGTAAATTTGGTATCTCTGGGCACCAGTATTTCCTTCAGCAGGTCAAAATCAGGCAGGGCAAGGCCTTGTCCGCTACCATCATACGCATAATACGAAGGTACCAGCCAGGTAGTCTTATCATTCAGGTATTTACCGTACAGCCGGACATGCGACTTATTCTTATACAGGTAGGTCAGGTTAGCTTTCAGCTGACCGCCCTCATTGGCTCTGAATGAAGGGGGCCGGGCACCGTCATCCATCCGGTAAAAACCACCGATATTGTATCTCAGTTTTTCGCTCAGAGGACCACCCAGGTTCAGGTCAAAACGGTTAGCATTCTGCGTTAACCCTCTTGTATACTTGGCTTTACCTGAGAATTTATCTCCGCCGGTCTGCGACAGAATATTGATCAGCGCTCCGGGAGTATTGGCCATGATGATGGCAGCATTTCCACCCCGGACCGCTTCTACCGTCTTCACGGTCAGATCCACTTTATAGTACTGGTCAGCAGAAGGGTTAGTGCTGTAACCCGTAGGCAGCACCGGCAGGCCGTCTTCCATTACGCCCAGGAAAACATAGCCTCCGCCACTGGCAAGGCCTCTCACCCGTACACTTCCAGGGCCGTCGCCCCCGCTGCTTTCCACAGAAAGGCCGGGCACCGCCTTAAGCATATCGGTGCTGTTCAGAGGAGGACGCTGCTCCAGCTGTTTGGAACTTACCGTAGTAATGGCTACGCTTGACTCGATCTTCTTCTTAGCCGAACCGCTGGAGGTAACAATCAGCTGGTCAAGCTGCAGGTTATCTTCCTGCAGCGAAACATTTACGGAAACATCGCTTCCGTTAACAGAGATATCTCTTTTAATTTCTTTGTATCCTACGCTTGTAAAGGTTAAGGTATAATTGCCGTTGGGTATATTGGCGAAGCTGAAAGTGCCGTCATTGGCTACCATCAGGCTCTTTTTCATGTAGCTCAGGGTAACGGTAGCGCCTACGAGCGCCTCGCCCCGGTTATCCGTCACTTTGCCGCTGACGCTGTATTGCTGCAGGGTCATCTTCGTGCGCCTGAGGTCTATAGCGGCCAGGTCTCTTTTGAGAACAATGTACTTTCCGGTCACCTCATAACGCAAATGCAGGGGAAACAGCAATTCGTTCAGAATGCTTCCCAATGTCTCATTTTCGGCACTGAAAGTGATTTTCTCCCCGGCAGGAATCTGGTTGGCGATGAAACTGAACTTCACATTGGCATGCTTCTCAATTTTAAGCAGCAACTGCTTCAGCTCAAGATTAGCGGCTTCAATACTAAGACGTTTTTCCAGCATTTCCTGTCCTTTGGTCTCTGCGGCCATGGCCAGGCCGAAAGATAGCAGGAGGACAAATAAAGGGGGAAAAGTAATTTTCATAATAGTCAGGGCGACTTTGACAAACTGTCGATTTTTTTCCATAGTTTTGACTGAGTTTTGTTAATTATTGAGGTTGACATACTCTGCCCTTGTGTCTTTGCAGAGACGCTTTCAAGGGCATTCCTGAGCCGGTTATGTTGCAGCATATCCGGCTTTTTTTCTAAATAAGGGTTTTGATCATAGGCAAACGGTTAAAATTTACATCCTTTTCCTTCAATGAGTATTTTGGCATCAGAAAGCCGGTATTCCGCATTAAACGTCTTGCAGATCACATCCAGCTTTTCAAACAGCTGATCGTCTTCGAGGCTTACAGTCAGCCGGCACTGGCTGAACGTATCCGGGTCATAGATGATCTCGATATTGTAAGCATTGGCCAGCCGCTCAAAAACTTCAGCAGCAGGGGTATTGTCAAAGCTCAGCGTAGCCGGCTTGGCAGACGGGTTCACAATAAGCGGATCTGCTACCAGCGACCGCGTCAGGCTGGCCTCTTTTTTAGAAAAAACAGCCATCTGGTTCGGTTTAAGCACCATGGTAGCCGATGCCCGTTTATCGGTATTTTTCAGACGCTCATAATTTTCCTGGGAAATCACTTCCACCCTGCCGGTCTTGACAGAAACGCTCACTTCCTGCTCATTGGAAGAGACCGTAAAGCTGGTGCCGAGCACCCGGGTGACCAGCCCGTTAGCAATCACCAGGAAGGGTTTCTCCGGGTTTCTGGCCACATCAAAGAAGGCTTCTCCTTCCAGGATGACCCTGCGGTCCGACTGGTTAAAGCTTTCTCCGTAATGGATACGGCTTCCCGGCGTCAATTGCACCTGTGTGCCGTCCTCTAACACCACCGTCCGGGTTTGATGAGAATCATTGCTTTGTACCATTTCATGGGAAATCAACTCCCCCTTCCGGTCAAAGGGCTGCTGAGTATACATATAATAGCCCAGTAGCACACCCGCCAGTATGGCCACAGAGGCCGCTACTCTGCGGACGGTCAGGATACTAAACCGGTTTTTCCCCGGCTGAACAGATTTCCATATTTTTTCCTCCAGCTCTTTATCGGCAGGCAGCACCTGGACATCCTTCAGGTCCCGGATAAGCTGCCGGGCTTCCAGCATATTCTTTTGCATATCCGGAGATGCGGCAAAATGCTTTTGCCACTGATCAAACTCCGCTGATGGGGCCTCTAAGGCCCATTTTCGGAAGGAGTTGTCTTCCAGGAAGTCGGACAGATGATATTTTGAAGGATCCATTATTTAAACGGTTTACTATTAAATGGAGAAACACTCTCCTTTTAATCCATTTTTTTAACAAAATTTTACAACAAATTTATAAGGTGCTGTTTATAAGCAAATTGCAAAACAGAAAAATAATGCAATCTTTCAGGATCTTCAGCCCGGAATAGATGAATTTACAGGCCGACTGGTAGTTCACACCCATGATCCGGGCTACTTCTTCATTGGAAAGGTCGTGGTAATAACGCAGGTTAATGGCCTCCTGCTGGCGTTTGGAGAGTTTCTGCAGCGCCTTTTCCAGCCGGGCCAGGCGGGAATCCCGGTCTTCATTCTCTAACAGGACAAACTCGATGGAAGGCTCTGAAATTTCCTCTTCCTTCGGTTCTGTAGTGACGGTACCGGGTATTTTTTTGCTCAGCTTATTCCGAAGGGCTCTTAGCAGGTAAAAGCGTATATTATCAGTGTCAGTCAGACGTGAACGGCTGTTCCACATCTCCAGGAAAAGATCCTGTACAACATCCTGGATAAGCACGGTATCTGAGGTCAGCTTTTTCCCGTAGTTGATCAGGGCCTGAATCTCGCGCCGGTATATCTGCCCGAAAGCCGGTTCGCTTCCGGCCTTAAAGGCTTTCCATAAAGCGTCATCCTCTTTAAATATATCTTTATCCATAGCCCGCAGCTTTGCCTACGGGACGGCAAAGCGATTATGGGGCTAAAATAACCATTATATATTACATAACTAATATTCTGCAGATTCTTGTTGCAGGAATTTAGAGGGCGGTCTACCCCTTAGCTGCACTTTTTTAGTTAATTTAGCCGGTGATATTCAACGGTTCAATATGACATTACAGCAGGTTATCGTTTTCGGTCAAAGCCAGCAGAAGCGTAACGCTTTCCTGTTGAAGGCCCTTTTTCTGTTGATTTTTATAACGGTCTGGGTCGATTATTTCTTTTCCGAAGTCCAGAGTACCTCCTTCTACCTTTCAGAGTCACTCCTGTTCAGCATCTACTGGCTGCTTTTTTTGCCCCTGCTGAATATTCAGTGGAAGATAGCCTCACAAAAACTCATGCGGGGATTGTTATATGCGGCCATGGCCACAACTATTCACCTGCTTGCTTATCCTGCCCTGATCTGGCTGATATCCAAATGCTTTTACGGCCATACCTTTGCCTACCGGCAAACTTTTGGTTATGGACTTACCACCTATTTCATTAAGACTTTCCTTATTTACGGCCTGTCGGTGCCTGTCATTACCCTGATCAGGGCAGCTTTACAAACCGGGTATAAAAACTCTTCCGGTTCCGGATTGCAGGAAAATCCTACGGATAGCTTCTGTGTATCCCTGCTTGTTCCTGACACCAATAATTCAAAAACCCGTATACAAATCGCAGATATCCTATATTTCTCTGCCAACTCACCCTATATCAACGTTTACCACCCGGTAAAAAAATACCTGCTTACCGAAACGTTAAGGTCCCTGGAAACCAGGCTGTCGCCGGACCAGTTTGTGCGTGTTCACAAGTCCTGCATCGTCAACGTGGAAAAAGTGGTTTCCTGTCGCTCGCGCTTAAACGGCGACTACGACCTGGAGCTGTGTGACGGCACTCTGCTCCGCCTGAGCCGGAATTATACGACCGGCTTCAGGGCCCGGTTTCATCGTCATACACCAGATTAACCACCTCTTACCTTATTCCGTTTGATAGTCAGGCATGGGGAGAAAGATATTTGCTGCAAAAAAGCAAATGAAAAATCTATTTATTGCCTTCCTGACGGTGTACCTGGCCACAGGATGCCATGGTCAGACACAGCAGACCGCCTCACATGAAAAACATTCCAAAGAAATCATTGGTGGCGGCTGCGACGGTTGTGAATTAATGTATATCGGTATGCCGGATGTGATCCGTGCTACCGATACCAGCGCAGGATGGTACGAGCAGGGTCAGAAGCTGGTGGTTACAGGCACAGTATACCGCTTAGACGGTAAAACGCCGGCACCCGGTGTCATCATTTACTACTGGCAGACCGATAATGACGGTTATTACAGCCCCAGGGAAGGAATGGACGAGCGCGTAAAACGTCACGGTCATATCCGCGGCTGGGTAAAGACGGATACGCGCGGACAATACACCATCCGGACCATTCGCCCCGCCCCTTACCCGGGCGAGACCCTGCCGGCCCATATTCACCTTTCGGTAAAAGAGCCTCAGCTGTCCAATGAATATTACACAGATGAGATCAACTTCGACGACGATAAATTGCTGATCCCGCATTTTAAGAAGTACCCGCAGGAGAACCGGGGCGGAAGCGGCGTGGTGCGGGTCTTGCTGCAGGACAGCCTGCAGATTGCCGAGCACGATATCATTCTGGGTCTGAATATTCCGGACTACCCTGAAAAAGCCGCCGTATCGTCAGGCCTGAATATCGGGGAAGACCAGCCCTCGTTTATCCCCTTTCACGCTTATGGCCCGGATAAGGGAACCCAGACCTGCCCCGTCTGCCAATACGGCCGTTTCCACGGAATTATCTATTTCGTAGGGAATCATCCTGACTGGCCGGAGATAAAGAAATGGCTCTTCTACCTGGAGCAGGAAAGCCGGAAACGGGAAAAGTACCTGAAAGTCTATTTTGTTTACGGTAACGATAAGTCTTACAACCGGAAAGCCCGTGAAAGCGAGCTGGAACAACTGGGCAGAGAACTCCGTATTCAAAACACCGCCCTAACCTTTGTACCTTCTTTCTCCGACACGGCCACTGAAGCCCATCTCAACAAAATAAACCCGGAAGCGGATAATACGTTCATCCTATATAAGCACCGGAGCATCGTGGATAAATACGTAAACCTGAAGGCGACACGGGAGAATTTCGGGCTGATCTCCAAAAGCCTGGACAGGACCCGGGGAGATTATTTCGGGCTGCCTGAGCCGGAACACAGATAATTCAAAGATCATAATCTATTTATTATAAGTCATATACAAATAATCTGTGTAAATCTGTGCGATCTGTGAGAAATATAAACACAAACGTTGTTTCTCACAGATCGCACAGATTTACACAGATATTTTATTAATTCAATTCTTCTATAAACTTATCTTTCAATATAAATTTACTTCCGGGTCTGCTTTGCCGACTGCCCCGTATACCGCTCGCCCACTATCTTCACTTTATTCAGATCTGAGGTGAGTTCATCACTTGTAAATGTGTACTCTGCTGCACTCATATTCTCCTGTTTCCACCACAATAGAAGGCTGAACCCACGCAAGGCCCGCAAAAGCCATTACGCAGATCAATATTTGTTCAAACCGGCTATACCTTCACTATTTTTATTTAGATTTGTTATAAATTACAGCACAAAGTTACCTGGTAGTGAATATGAACTTTAACCAGCTCAAATATATCATTGCGATAGATAGTTTCAGGAACTTTTCAAAAGCGGCTGATTTCTGTAATATTGCTCAGTCTACTTTAAGCAGAGAGGTTCAGAAACTGGAACGGAAATACGAAATTATGCTTTTTGACCGCTCACGCATCCCGGTTGTGCCTACCCTCAAAGGCCAGGAGCTGATAGCCCACGCCAAAAAAATACTACAGGCACTGGAGCAGTTTGAGGATGTTGCAAGAGAAAAAGACAACCCTGTTCTTGAAGGAACCTTTCAGCTGGGAGTACACCCCGGACTGGCCCCTTACCTGCTTCCGCTGTTTCTGATACCTTTTGCCGCCAGGCATCCGAAACTCCGGATCACCGTAAGTGAAGCAGACCAGAAACAAATGGACCAGCAATTACAAACCGGGCAATTGGACGGCTGCATCATCATTCATCCTTTTTATAAAGACGGATATTATGAAACCCCTATGTTTAACGAATATTTTGTCCTGTATGTTGATGAGAACCATCCGCTCAGGAAATACCCTTCCCTTTTACCGGAAGATATCCCCTACGACAGGCTGCTTATCCATGAAGACATCAGGAATGAGCTGTTGAACAATACTAAAACGACAGATCACACCGCTAATAATATTATCTATCAAAGCGGATCACTTGAAACTATCCGGAAAATAATCGACCTGCATGGCGGGGTCACCCTTTTACCTGAAACCGCCTGTATCTATATGGGTGAAAGGCGAAAAAAGCTGACCATCCCCATACAATCGGAGAATTTCAAAAGAACGATCAGCTTTATAGCTCCGCGCGGCTTCCATAAAAAGAGGATCATCAAAGCCCTCATAAAAGAAATAACCCTGCAGATAGCACAAAAGCTGAAGTACAGGCAGGCCTCTGCCTCCTCCTGATTCGAAATTCACGCAGGGAGCAGCCCTTTCCACCCTGAACCACCCCGGCTCTCCCGTATTCCCCCCCCTGACCCTTTTGTCTAGTTATCTCCTTTGGCTATAACCCGGATAGCTTTTAGCTTATTGCCGGTCCTGTTTCTGTCTGCTAATTTTGAATCGTTATAAATAACATAACGTTTCAATATATGAAAACAGAAGTTCAAAAATTAGCAACGTTCGTAAAAAACCGGGATTTCAGCGATTTATCAGCCGATGCCATAAGGGAATTGAAATTACGTTTACTGGATTCTCTGGGATGTGCCATAGGGGCATTAGAGGGAAATCCTATCCGGAAGATCCGTGAGCAGAACGAAGACTTCGGAGGTAAACCGCTGGTCAGCCTTATCGGGGGTGGTAAAACAGCTCCGGACCGTGCGGCATTCTACAATTCGGCCCTGGTACGTTACCTGGATTATAACGACAGCTACCTGGCCAAAAAAGAAACCTGCCACCCTTCTGATAACATCGGAAGCGTGCTGGCAGCTACCCAGTACCGCAAAGGTACCGGGAGCGATTTTCTGACCGCCCTGGCTATTGCCTACCAGGTGCAATGCCGTTTAAGCGATGTGGCGCCTGTTCGGCACAAAGGTTTTGACCATACCGTTCAGGGTGCTTACGGAGCTGCAGCAGGAGCTGCTTACGCATTGGGATTGAACGAAGAGCAGACAGCCCATGCCATTGCTATTTCCGCAACTGCCTACAATGCTTTGCGCGTAACCCGTACAGGCAACCTTTCCAACTGGAAAGGGCTGGCATTCCCGTCAACCGGATGGACCTCCACCCATTCGGCTTTCCTGGCTATGCGCGGCATCACCGGGCCGGAGGAAGTGTTTGAAGGCAACAAAGGTTTCAGGGAAACCATAGCAGGTGATTTTGAGATCGACTGGTTAAAAGAGAATCTTGAAAAAGTAGTGGACACCATTATCAAAAAGTTCAATGCAGAAATCCACTCACAGGCTACCCTGGAAGGGTTGCAGGATCTGCGGAACGGGGAAAAGTTCAATCCCGCTGATATTTCTTCTATCGAGCTGAATACGTTTGACGTAGCGTTTCACATTATCGGCGGCGGTGAAGAAGGCAGCAAGAAAAATATCCGCACCAAAGAAGAGGCCGATCACAGCCTGCCGTATATGATGGCTGCCGTATTGCTGGACGGGAATGTGCTGCCGGCACAGTACCTGCCGGAGCGCATCGTGAAAGACGACATACAGACCTTACTGAAAAAAGTGCACGTTCACGAGAAAAAAGAATATTCCGACCGCTTTCCGAAAGAAGAAGCCTGCGATATCACCATCTTGTTCAACAACGGGAAAAAACTGTATATCGAAAAAAAAGACTATGAGGGATTCAACACCCATCCGGCTTCGTGGGAATTTATCATAAAGAAATTCAACAACCTCGCCCACCCTTTTGCCGGTGAAAAGCTTCGAAACGACATCGTAGAAGTAATCAGAAACCTGGAAAATCACCCCATTGCAGACCTTACCCGTTTGTTGGAAAAAGTAAGCAACGAAAAATTATAAATATCTTTTAAAATAATAAATAGTATGGCAACAAATGAAAAAATCATTGAAAACCCGGTAGCTTTCGAATGGCTGCAACGCAACGAACGTGCGCCCAAGCCCCGTAAAACCGGGCTGACCGAGATCCGCGCTGCATATTACAGCAATTTCGGCCTGAGCTATTTCAAAGACATCCTGGAATTTACAGGAAACTATGTGGACAGCATCAAATTTGCAGGAGGATCGTTTACTTTTATGAACCCTGAAAAGATCAGGAAAATCAACGACCTGGCTCATCAGTACGGTGTATTGGTTTCTACAGGGGGATTTATCGAATATGTATTGACCAAAGGGAAAGATGCCGTGAAAAAATACATCAGAGAATGTAAGGACTTAGGCTTCGATATCATCGAGATCTCTACCGGGTTTATTTCCATTCCTACCGACGACTGGCTCAGGGTTATTGAAGACGTGCAGAAAGCCGGGCTTAAAGCGAAACCTGAAGTAGGTGTTCAGTTCGGTGCCGGTGGCGATACCACAGCCGGTGAATTACAGGCCGAAGGAATCCAGGATGTGGGATATGCCGTGGCGCAGGCAAAACGTTTCCTCGATGCCGGAGCATACATCATTATGATGGAATCTGAAGGCGTTACTGAAAATGCCAATCCGTGGCGGGTAGATATTCCGGCAAAATTCATTAACGAACTGGGCCTGGAAAACGTCATGTTCGAAGCAGCCGATCCGCAGGTGTTTAAGTGGTACATCAAAAACTATGGCCCGGAAGTGAACGTATTTGTAGATCATAGCCAGATAGTTCAGCTCGAGTGTTACCGCCAGGGAATATGGGGTACCAACGACATCTGGGGAAGGATCGTTACGTATAAATAACTAATAAATAACTAAAGCGCTTCTTTTCCTTCCGGCCAATGCCGTTGACCCTCCCATTTTGCGGTACTTCTGGTATTTTGATCATTCTAAATCTCCCATCAGGCCCCCGGTCATAAAACGAATCATACGTCCGGGGACCTGATGGTGAACCCTCCCTTAAGCTCAATGACAAAGTTTCCGGTAAAGACAGAATATAGAGAAATTAATTATTTTTATTAAGACTAAATAAATTATATTTACATCCAAATTGTACTATAAACTTAAATTTCAATATCTTATGAAACCGGTAACCATTAATTTTCTGAACTCACTTATATTGATCCTTGCAGGCATTTACGGCTACTTCGGCATATCCGGCTCGGACGGCAGCCCTTCCCTGACCGCACTTATACCCGCTGCATTTGGTTTGCTGTTCATTCTATTGGGCCTGTTCTGGAATAAAGCTCCTAAGGTAGTGTCGCACATCATAGTAGTGCTCACGTTGGTACTGCTGGTTATGGTGGTGAACCGATTTTTAAAAGTAGAAGACTGGGAGGCTAGAAAGTATATTTTCCTGATATGCGCACTAAGTAATGCTTTTGCGTTGTTTGTTTTTATCCGGAGCTTTGTGGTGGCCCGACTGGTCAAATAAGAATGCATGTCACTGCCAATTCGTATACAGATTACCCGGTTTTATTGCACGGAACCGTGATTTAATCCTATGGTTCCTGTAGTCAAATCGGGTTATCGCCCCGGACACACCGTCCACCTCAGTCCTTTGGTTTTCGGAACCGGGCAGACGGGTTTCAGGCTTTTACTACCCATATACTGACTGGATGCTGAAGAATGGAGGATAGATTTTATTTTTCTATTCCAGAGTATTTCCGGTAAACCGCCCGGTAACCGAACAGCCGCCCTACCGGGGCAACGATATGCATCAAAAGCTTCTGTACGCCAAGAGGAATATCGGCCAGGTAAGACTTACTTTCCAGGTACTTAAGGAATACCAGTTCCTGAACCAGGCCCGGCTTCCCGTTTTTCCCTTTTCCGTCCGCAAGAAGCCCGACCAGGTTTTCAATCAGATAGTCGAAGTCTAAAGCCGGCCTTACAGAATGGATATAGACTACCTCCTTATCGCCATTATTATAATGATTATGAGGAACATTCTTAGGCAAGGTTACTTTCTCTCCGGCAGTTAACAGAATGGTTTTCCCATCCTGTAACAAGGTTAACTCCCCTGAAATTACTTCGAAGGTTTCATCCTGGGAAACATGAAAATGATTCGGTACCACCGGGCCTTTACTTTTCAGGGTAGCTTTCATGCTTACTGATACTCCTCCGGTATCCTGGGCCGTTTCAAGAAACTCATAAGAGTCTCCGGTGGCAGGGTTCGTAATGATCTGTCCTTGGGTTGGCATTTTATTTTTACGTAGGGTTTGAAAATCATTCTATTATGTGTGAGATATAAACAAAAGTAACAAAAAATCCCTGTTGATTAGGGGTACCTGCCGGTGGAATTTAGCTTTTTTACTGAAAGAAGATGTTCAAAAGAGTGTAAACGGTTACACTATTCTTCACACAATTGCACTCTCCATTTTGAACATCTTCCGTATTTCCAGCCATGAATGGTTTTCAGAGAATCCGTTTCTTTAAGCCACAGCCCGGACTCTCTGATAGTAAAAGTATGAGGCCGCTAAAACAGCCAGAAACACCAGAGGCATAACCACGGCCTGCGTAGGATCTGCAGATGCGCCATGAGCAATAGTTGCTGAAATTAAATTCAGGGCAAAGCCCGCATAAGCGACCAGCTTAAAGTCACGCGACACAAAAGGGATCAGCAGGATCAATACGCCCAGGATCTTGGCCACAGCCAGTTCTACCCTGAAATAATCAGGAAACCCTAAATGTTCAAAAGCCGACCGCATTTCCGGGGCAGTAAGGTAGCTGTAAGCGCTAAACAGCATAAACAGGGAGAAAATGCCTGTTATGGTCCAGTAAATAATTTTGTCTTTTTTCATCTTCTTTAAATTTAATGTTGCAAAATTATTTACATTTGATTTCAAATTGTAATCAGTTACCCAAAGGTAACCAGTTACCTTCAGGTAATCAAACGGTACGAAAATGAAAAAAAGTGAGCACAGAGATTGTATGTCGGCATTACTTCCGGTGAAGGACGCCCTTGACGTGGTGAGCGGAAAATGGAAGCTCCTGATCCTGATTTCCATCTGGGAAGGAAACAAGCATTTCCGCGAAATAGAACGCAGCATACCTAAGCTTACCACCAAAGTTTTATCCAATGAGCTGAAGCTGATGGAAGAAAACCACCTGATCACACGAACGGTTATTAATGGTTTTCCGGTACGAACAGAATACGCCCCTACTGAATATTCCAAGACCCTGAAAAAAGTGATTGCCGAGCTCCGGGACTGGGGTGTCAATCACCGGAAAAAGGTTTTGGGGCATTCCTGAGCGCACTTCACCCCGCCCGTTCAGTTTAGCCAGCCACACCCGTCACCGTCAGCATAAAATTATGCAGGTCGGTGTTTTTCACAAAAGGCTTCAGCAGCTCACTCCCCGGGCCGTACATGGCCAGCTCCACGAAGTCAGCAGAATGGTCCATGGCTCCCCAGCCTACCGAGGTACGTCGTTCCTGGATCTGGGCCAGGTAACGGAAAGGCAACTTTCGCGGATTGTACAAACCGGTTTCATCCAGCTGGTTATAGTGCCTTAGCAGCTCAGTGGCTTCGTCTTCTTTGGCTACCCAGCCCTGGGCATATTCTATCCTTTCTATTACCTGTTTGGGTGTAAAACTCCTGTTGATGCCGTTCAGCAGCCAGTCGTTCGTATGCCGGTAATACTGAAGGGTGTCGAAGTTCTTATTGGCATCGCTGCCGTAAAACAAGCCCGGGTTCGCATTGCCGTGGTCGGTGGTCAGCACCACCAGAGTCTCTTTGTCTTTTGTCGCAAAATCAAGGGCTACCTTAGCGGCCTCGTCAAACGCGATCTGATCGTAAAGCAGTGCCGCGGCGTCATTGGCATGAGCGGCCCAGTCTACCTTCCCGCCTTCCACCTGCATCACGAAACCGTTTTTGTTCCGGCTTAAGCGCTCAATCGCTTTTTGGGTCATCTCAGCCAGCGTGGGGATATTTTCCCGGGCCGTTTTATCCTGAGTATGGTCCAGCGCATACGGCAGGCCGCCCTCGCTGAAGATTCCCAGCAGGGGCTTCTCTTCTTCCGGTGAACTGTTCATCAGCTCCGGGCGCCCGGTGATCACCCGGTAGTTATTTTTGCGGAATGCGGCGGCCAGATCCTGTTTATCCTTCCGGGTTTCCGCTATAAAATGTTCACGACCACCGCCCATCATCACGTCAAAACGAAGCGGCAGGTAGAGCGTGGCTATCTCGTCCATGTCATTTCGTTTGGCACTGTTTATACTGAAACCGGCCGGGGTGGCGTGGGTGATGGGCACGGTGGTCACGCAGCCCACAGCCTTTCCTGCTGCCTTAAATTTCTGCAGGATGGGTTGATGAAACGTACCGTCAGGCCCTACGTTAAGCGAGCCGTTATTCACCCTCACCCCACCGCCCCAGGAGGAGCTGGCCGCGGCTGAGTCGGTCACCAGCGAGCTGGCCGAAGCCGTATCCATCAGCGCCCGGCTCACTTTCTGCTCCTCGTAGAGGCTCAGCCAGTGGCTTTGACGCCCCTCTTTCCGCCTTAACAAAAGACTGGCCATATTGAGCGTTCCTGTGCTCATGCCGTCGCTGACCATAAAAATAATGTTTTTTGCTATACGGGCCGGCGCCTTGGATACAGAGCCTGCCGCCCAGGCAGAGGAACCGTTCAGCAGGGAGGTGCCCAGAAAGGCAAACGAACCGTTACGGAAGAAATCTCTTCTTTTCATTTTTCAAAATTGTTTGAGATAAGTTAGTTTTGAAATAAGCGACTGGTTGCTTACCGGCGAATCCTGGAAGCTGTTTTCATTAAAAACGATGTATAAAAAGCTCAGCGGAGCAAATTCCCAACTGCCCCGCACGTTCCACCGGCCCTGTTTATCGAAGGAATTGTACTGGTAAAAGGCCGACAACTGGATCCGCGGATTGTAGGCACACCGCACGCCGGCCGTGTAAAGGTGCGTTTCAAGCTGATCCCGGTCAACACCTATATTTTTAAAGCCGTTATGCTGGTAGCTGGCCGTAGCTCCAAAGTAAGGCGATGGGGCCACGCGCAGGGAAAGAACAGTGGTAGCCAGGCTGCCATTATAATAACTGCCCCACTCGTGTTTTGCTGCACCGGAGATTTTCCGCGAAGCGTCCGTTTCAAAACGGGCCATCTGCCGGAAGGTCCGATAGCGGGCCGCCGGAATAACCCTGCCCAGAATGGGAAACGGGCTGTCAAAGTTTTGCCAGTAAGGGTACAAAGCATATTCTATCGTGCCGTTAGACCGGGTAATAATATACACCGGGAAAAGATATAAGCTCACCTCCTGTACCTTCAGGTTATGTGTATTTTGAAATACATCTGCAAATACGCCCGGGTCCCAGCGCCTTATCCACCAGCTCAGTACTCCTTTCTGCGGACGCCAGATATAAAACCCACCGGGGTTATGATGCAGAGTGTTGCTTCCGAAAATAAAGCCCATGCCCGGAGTGTATTTCCTGTCGGTAAATTTCACATCGTAAAAGGCATACCAGTTCTGCAGGCTGAGCCTTGATGACATCGTTCCGGCCAGCCCGATGCTGTCATTGGTATTATTGCGGGAAGCCGATACCAGGTAGTTCACGCTAAAGTTGTGGGCAATACGCACGAAACCGTCGGTAGTCACGGTGGTATTGTTTTTTTGAACAAAGCCTTTGGAGGCGTCAGCTTCGTCGGTTCGCTGGGTAAGCATGAGCCCCACATTATTCTGCTGCCCGTAATTTTTCAGGTAACGCAATACCCCGAAATTGGCCGCCGGCTGCAAACCGGTACCGCGCTGATGCACGTACAGACCGGCCAGGGTGCGTTTCTGGTCGCGGTCGGTATAGCGTATGCCCGCGTCGATGGGCACGGGATCGGCGTTATACTGGGTATCCGACAGGCCAATGGTGCGACTGAAAAAAGGCTTCACCCCGGACAGCGAAGCGCCTGCGTACACCCCGTTATTTTCCAGGAAAAACTGCCTTCTTTCCGGGAAAAGCACATTGAACCGCGAAAGATTATTCACGGCCTGGTCGGCATCGGCCTGGGCGAAGTCGGTATTGAACGTAAGATCCAGCACGCTTCTGGGGTTCACGGCCCATTTGATTTCTCCGCCGGCCTTAAACACCGACTTAACGCTGGTCTCCTCCCGGGCATTCACCGACCGGCTGTACTGGTACAGGGCATACGGCTGCACGCGGAGATTGATAGACGGAGGCGGAAGATTCAGGCCCTTTAACTGCGCTGCATAGCTCATCCTGTAGGGTGAAAATGCCTGCGGCACGGCCGGGAAAACGGTTTGCTCGTAATCGCGCCGGGCCAGGCGCGAGAAAGTTACCCCCCACGAAACCGGCTCGCCTCCCTGCGGGCGTTCATACCTCAGGGAAGAAAAAGGGATGGCAAACTCGGCATAGTAGCCGTCAGCGGCGATGCTGGTGCGTACTTTCCAGGGGGCATCCCAGTCGTTATCGGTGAAGGTGTCGTCAAAAATCTGGGCGTCGCGCTGGTTACCGTAAGGTGTGGTCTGAAAAGAAACACAGTACCGTTTAAGATTTTGCGGATCCAGCTGGACGAAAAACACATCGTTTTGTCCGAATAAAAAATCCCTCCTCAGGTCCTGTACCCGTACGCCTTTCCGGCCCAGGCTGTCTTTGCAGAAAACACCAAAGTACAGGTTCTTTTTGTCGTATATGACCCGCACAAAAGTTTCATACCGGTAATGCCCTCCCTGCCTGGGTTCTATCCTGAAAAAATCTTTGATCACAGGCGCCTGCTGCCAGGAGGCCTCATTTAACCGGCCATCTACGGTAATGGGCTCCGTGGCTTCTACTGCGTAAATGACAGGCGCCAGGGCCGGCGGCGGAAAATTACCGGTGCTGTCTTTCTGCGCGAAGGTCAGCGCAGGGAAAAATAAGAATATGAGCACTATCCGGTTCATTCCAGGATTTCCAGGTAGCGCTTCTGCAGCTCATCTGCCGTGATGCTCCCGGCCGGAACGGTATGCACCAGGCTGCCCCGCTTCATGATCCCGATCCGGGAGCCGGTGTTTACCGCGCTGAAAATATCATGCGTGGCCATAACCAGGGTCTTTCCCTGGCTGGCCAGCTCTTTGCATATTTCAGCAAATTCAGCGGTAGACCGGGGATCCAGTCCGCTGGTAGGTTCATCCATCAGGATAAGGTCGGCGTTTTTGGCCAGCGCTATAGCGATGCCCACTTTCTGGCGCATGCCTTTGGAATAGCCGGAAAGCCGCTGGGTATGGGCTGCTTTCTCCAGGCCGGCTTTGTACAGGAAACCAGCCAGCGCTTCTTTGGAATATTTATAGCCGGCCAGCCGGCTGAAAAAGGCCAGGTTTTCCAACGCATCCAGGTTGGGGTACAGTTGCACCACCTCCGGAATATAGGCCAGTTGCTTCCGGGTAGCAGCATTGGCTTCTGAACCGTTAATGAGGATACTCCCGGAATCGGGGGTTGTGAAACCCAGCACCAGGTGGAGAGTGGTGGTCTTCCCTGCCCCGTTCTGGCCCAGCAGGCAAAATATTTCGCCCTTCTCAATGGAAAGATTCAGATCATTTAAGGCGATATGACCTTCGTATTTTTTGGTGAGATTCACCGTTTGTAATACCATTATGGGTTCTTTTAAGTTTATAAACCAATTGTCAGAGCGTTGTGGGGCTAATTCTTTTCCACCGGATCACGCCGAAGATCAAGACCACTACCGTAAGCACAAGCACAGGCAAAACCGCCTTCAGTCCCCACCTGCTCTCCCTCACCTGAAACTGAGGCAGGTTCAGAAAATCTTCCCGGGTAAACTTGCGGCCCGACAAACGGTAATCATGAATGACATCCACTCTCTTTTCCTGGTAATCGCTGGCCTCTTTCCGGAAAGAAGCATAAAAATCGGTTTCTGTACCGGCCAGGTTATTCAGGGCGCGCTGCACCGAAAAAGCAGGATTGATGATATCCAGCTTCCGGAGCCTTTTCTGCTCCGCGATCAAAGCGCTGTCTATCCTGCTACCTTCTTCATTCAATTTCAGCATATTGAGGTAAGAATAAGCCACGCTTCTAACCACATTCGTATCTTTTACCGGGTACCGGGCCCATTCCGGCTTTATGCGGAAAAGGGTGTCTATGAGCCGGACTTTGTCCATTTCCCAGAGACTGCCGCTGTACTCCCGGCTTAGATCACTGAGGTGCACGTTTTCCGGATCTTCGGGATCGTACTGATTATTCAGCGCCGACGGGATAAAAAAGAGGAAAAGTACCCAGATGCTGACCAGGATGAGGGCCGAAACCGCGCTGCTCTTCCGGAAAGAAAGCACGAGATACACCACTGCAAACCAGAACAGCAGGTACACGATCACGATAAGCAGCCAGGGCAGAAACGTATCAAAAGGTACCCGGTTAATGCTATACCCGGCCAGCGACAGCAGGATCACCAGTGCAAATACCACCAGGAAACGGAACAGGAGGCGCCCCGCCAGAAACCTGCGGAACGACAGTCCCTGCGCCAGCAGCAGCGGCGCTATCCCGGCTTCTTTGTCTTTACTCACCGCCGAATAGGTGTAAACAATGATCAGCAACGGAAAGAGGTACAGGAAAACAAAGGCCAGGTCAAAATTTCCCGCCAGCAGCTTATCAGGGTTCCGTAATTCGCCGTGGCCGGACAGGTACACATTCCGGTAAACCCAGAGGTTGTAGTAAAACGGCTGGTTATCACTCTGCCCGATGCTCAGCGCCTGAAGGGGCTCCGGGGCTTTCCATACGGTAGTTCCTACCCGGTTTTCGTTCAGAAAAGGATCTGTAGAGTAGTGGTAGGCGGTCTTTCCTTCCTGTGTAGTGGTATCGGCTGTGAAACCGTCCAACTGTTTCTGCATGCGCGCGGTATAGCTGCTATCCAGCCGGCTTACCACTTCCTGCTGCCGCTGCTGAAACGACACCCCGTAAAAAACGGCATACAACCCCGATACCAGCATAAACAGCCACACCAGCATTTCCGTTTTGCTCCTTACAAAGAGCTTCCATTCAAAAGAGAGTATATTTTTCATCATCCGGCAGTTTTGATTTTGTTGACAGTAAAATGAATGAGGGCACACACCAGCAAAAGCCAGAACAGCAGCCCGCCGGCTTCCGGCAGGTTATTTTTCAGGGCCCGGCCAAACGCCAGGGGCATATACTTAAAGTCCGCTATCTTTTCCCAGAAATCCGCCTTGACCGTCCAGTCCCATTCGCCGGTTTTACTGCCGCCATAGGCCTGTTCATCGTTCATTTTCTTAATGATCATCCGGCGGTAATCTTCTGCCTGGGTCACAAAATCAAAATGATGGTAAACGTCCGTGCCGGCCAGGCTCATGCTGAGGTTACGCAGGGCAGCAAAGGGATTGATCCAGCTGCTCCAGGCCGTCACGCTGTTTTGCTGACGAACGGTCTGGCGTACGCCCTCAAAATGCTTGTCGTACACGATATTGTGGTATTCTTCATCGGCCTGCATGGTCAGGCCATCAAGATTTACGGGTAGCTTGCTCACCGTATCCACGCCGTAATGGGTCATCAGGCTGTCGCGAAACCTCACGGTACGTTCATTCCGCGGATCGTGCCCGTCAAGGCCGTTTTTATTATCCTCGCTGATCCTTTCTTCCAGCTCCAGGCGGGAGATCAGCGGGTGGCTGTTATCTCCGATATTGGCCGTGGCTTTAGGCAGAATCACGGTGGTGAGTACCCACAGGGCTAACAAGGTCAGCAGCGCATTTCCCGAGCTTTTGCTCCGGGCCGACAGGTACACCGCTACCGCCGTGATCACAAAATAATAAATGCCGTACGTCAGGAGCAGCCCGGCTATGCGCGCCCCGGTAACCGCAGCATTCTCTGCCGGGGTGATCAGCCATACCACGCCCAGGATCAGTGCCAACAGCACCCACCACACCAGCGAATAGGCCATAATCTTGGCCCAGACCAGGCTGCGCAGGGTGATGCCCTGGGCCAGGTTCATGCTCAGGGTTTGTTCTTCCCGTTCACGACTGATAGCGTTATGACAAACAAAGAGAATAAAGAGCGGAAGCAACATCTGCAGGATCAGGTTCAGCCGAAGCAGCCCGAAACGGACAGACGAGCTGCTCTGCTGCGACGGGGAGAACAGCGCCTCATTCTGACGGTGTCCCTCCAGGTACAGCGATACCCCTGAAAAAGGATTCACTCCTTCATCCAAGACACTCAGAAAGGTCAGCGGTTTATACACAAAATGCCCATAGTGGGCAGCAGAATGCGGGTTTATCTCTCCCTGGCCGGTAAAACGGCTCCGCATCAACTCGGTGGCCTCGTTGCGGTGCTCCAGGGTCTTCTTAAACCGGCCCGCGGCCTGCCCGATCGTAAAACCTGACAGTACCACCAATATGCCCAGCAACCACAGGGCAGTCCGGTTACGGACCAGGTTAGTCCATTCGTTTTTAATAATCTGAGTCATAGGCTTCATTAATTTGCAACATTGTTGCAAATTAATGAAGCGAAATTGTTTTATGCAACGATGTTGCAATAAATTTTATTTCTGACTGTATAGAAGACGATCGGTGGATTCCATATTATTTAAACGATAATTTTCTAACAACCCGATCAAACGTTCACGCTTTCTGTTTGAAATATCGTTGTACCAACGAACTACCATAACCTCAGCAAACCAGTAGAAAAGTACAATTTGCAGAGAGAAACCCATAAAAGGTTTGTAAAAAATAACAACGGACTGCCAGGAAGGAAACATATCAGGAACAGCATTAACAGCACCTAAAAAAGCACTTATAATAACCGTCAAAAATATGCTAAATATCCCCCAAAACCGGTATTTATACTTAGGATATTGCTTTTCAGTTTTTAGCATTTGGGTGACTTCCAATACTTGTTCGATAGTGGCCTTTTGTCCTGACAGATAGGCAGAAAGCTTATGTAGCTGAATTTCCCGGATAATAGCATTTCGTTGGTTCCAGATATCATTCAGATTCAGTTTACATTCTTTGACATGCCTCCTTAGTATGATAGATGTTTTACTTTTCCCATAACCTAATGCTAAACCAAACCATAATAGCATAAGGAGGAAACCGCTACCCTGAAGATAATAAATCTCAGAGTATAGTGCTATAAAATAACACAATCCTACGCCCACAAATGGCATGGCCAATGCAAGCCACCAGCTCCATTTGTATTGTCCATAGAGCAGAGAGTTTTCAGATAAGACCTTCTTATCAAATCGTATTAAATCTTCCTTATACATTTTAAATTGTTATTATACATTTTAAATTGTTATTATAAATTCTGTTAATAATTTCTTTACTCTACCGGTTGTTGTTCGCCAGTTATTCGCTGCCGTTCAGAAAAGGCTCATTTGCCCGGTCAGTTGTGCCGGTTCTCCCTCTTTGAAAATTTTGACCACTCCGTATTTGCCGTCATAGCCGCCCTGAGGGCTGACTTCCCCGGCACGCATCCGCATGATAGCTTCAGCTAAAACAAAACCTGACTTCCTTTCGATATCCTCAATGGGAGTCTCCCGGAGCAGGGTAAATTCATTCCCGAAAGAGGAAATGGCCTGCTTAAAAGACTGATCCACCGCTTTGCTCGCAGGTGACACATTTTTGATTTCTGAAAGTATTTCCGGCAAAGGAATTATATAATGAAAACCGGCCGCGCCTTCGGGCCGCTGAAACCGCTCCCGATCCGACAGTTCCGTCACCCGGTGCAGTACACCGATAGTTAATGGCTTCCCGCATCTGGGGCAGATATTCATATGCCGGATACTTTCTTCCGGTTCAAAACACACGTCGCATTTCCGGTGCCCGTCCATATGATACTTGCCTTCTTCCGGGAAAAATTCGTACGTTCCCAGAAATCCTTTTTGAGTCTTTAGGGCCTCAAACATACCATAGTAGCTTCGTTCCGTATCAAAAAGGTTGGCTTCCCGTCCCAGTTTCTGGGGAGAATGCGCATCGGAATTGGACACCAGGGTATATTTATCGAGCATGCTCAGCTTCCAATTCATTTCCGGGTCAGACGAAAGCCCGGTTTCCAATGCAAAAATATGGTCAGAGAGGTCGCGGAAGCATTCTTTTACGCTGTCGTAACCTGATTTTGACCCGAACATGGAGAACCAGGGCGTCCAGATATGAGCGGGGATCAAATGGGCGTGGTCAGACGTTTCCAGTACGATCTCCAGCAGATCACGGGAGGGCAGTCCCAGGATAGGTCGCCCCTCGGCTTCCAGGTTCCCGATCTGCCCCAGTTTCGCATTGATCCGGGCCACGGTCTCAAAATCAGGAGCATATACACAGTTATGGTTTTTACGCACTTTATCACCGTGCTTGTATATCGAGCTGATCTCCGAAGTCAGGCAGAACCGTACATCAATGTCCGCACATTTAAAGCCGGGTACATCCTCCTTAGGCGGATTCTTCAACCGGAAAAGCCCGGTACCGTCCGGCTCCAGCTTCTCCCTCAGCTCTTTGAACCAAAGAGGATGGGTAAAATCGCCGGTACCGATCACATTAATGCCCTTGATACGTGCCCACCTGTACAGCGATTCCAGGTTCAGATCTTTGCTGGTGGCGCGGGCATAATGTGAGTGAAGGTGGAGATCAGCGATGTAAAACATGGTACTGAGGCAGTTTGGGGATAAATGTATTCTATAAATATACGAAATTTTCGGGTTATTCATGAAACAAAAAGGGAAGATTTTACAGAAGTAAAATTTCGAGAAGGGGTTTTAGTATACGAATACCAGCGAGCTGCAAAAATCATTAATAATAATATCAGATGCGTTCCTAATCATCGGCAAAAGTGTTTTTTACAGCAGATAATAAGTTATTTCCATCTTTTTTACATAACTTTATAGCCGTTCTTTTACAAAAAGAAACACTACTTTTGTTTTTCGGGCATTATTGCCGCCAAATGACTCCCTCACTCTTTGACGGTATTTGCAGGAAAAACTATTGATATGATCACAAAACCTATTTTGAGCTATGACACATACCGCTAAAAATCCGAAGGTCCACGAAGGACGCAACGTAAAACGTTTCCGCGAAATGCTTGGCATCAAGCAAGACGCACTGGCATTTGAACTGGGCGAAGACTGGAACCAGCAAAAGATTTCTCTTTTGGAACAGAAAGAAACCATTGATACCTCCCTTTTACGGCAAATCTCTGATGCATTGAAGATTCCGGTACAAGCGATTCAGAACTTTGATGAAGAGCAGGCCGTAAATATTATTTCCAATACGTTTAATGATCAATCAAACGGATATAACTACTATCCTACTTTCAATTTTAATCCCTTTGAAAAGTGGTTAGAAGCATTAGACGAAAATAAAAAGCTGTACGAAAGCTTACTACAAGCTGAAAAAGAGAAAGTAGCTTTGTTGGAAAAGATGCTGGCTAAGCAATGATTTAAATCTATCATAACTGCTGCTAACTATCGGTTTTTCCCGGGTGTTGTTTTGTGTAGTTAAATATTGAAGATTTGCCCCGATATTAAGGACAATAAAAAAGCCCCTCAGAAGAACCAAGGAGCTTTGTAGATCTTTAACTTAATTACGTTTTCTTTTCAGAAAAGAGGCTTGATTAAGCATTACCATACAAACATACGACATTTTTTGTAAAAACTAAAATTTCCCGCAATAACACTATGGATTACAGTAAACTGGAATATTATCTTTCACAACCCAGGTTAAGCAGATTCTTAGCCAGTTCTGGTGCTTCTAAAATGAAAGCACAAATACTGTATCGTGCAAATCTGCAATTAGCTCAATCTTTTTACCCGGTATTAAATCTGTTTGAAATCTTCTTAAGAAACGCCTGCGACTACCAGGTTTCATCTTATTTTTCAAATCCAAATTGGATTATAACGGAGAAAAATGGGTTTATGAGTCACTGTTCGCTTACCAACTCAAAGTTTTTCCTCCGAAATTCTGTTTCAAAAGCAGAAAGAAAAATCAGGAGTAAAGGTGGAAATGTTACTTCGGGTAAAGTTATAGCGGAACAATCATTCGGATTTTGGACAAGTTTATTTGACACCCATCATTACAAACTTATCGGAGGCGTTGTAATCCATTCATTTAATCATAAACCTGCCCACATAAATAGAAACATAATCAGCCAAAAACTGAGTAGAGTCAGAGAATTCAGGAATAGAATTTATCACAATGAACCTATTTGTTGCCAGGGAAACATGATTAGTTTCACCCATGCAAAAAACATTAAAAATGAGATATATGAATTATTAGAATGGATAGACCCCGATCTAATATCTGTATGTAGCGTATTTTGATAGTATAGACCAGAAAATTAATATAGCTAAAAACCTATAAATATCAAACATTTTCAAACCATCAGAATTTGACGAGTTTAAAGTGACTCAAGTCAAAAATAGTAACAACTTAAATTAAAAGTTTGACAATCATTTTATTGAGAAACTAATTCTGAATAGCAAGCACAAATGATAATGAGGCCGATTTACTGAAAAACCCGGTATATCCGATAAACCGTATAAAAGACAGTCTCTCCCATCAGGAACCCAAATTTAGCTTTCCGGGATTTGAATCCGCTGGAAGAAGTGGGAGAAGGATACGCTGAAATATGCATATCCTTTGCCATGCTCATTGCTCTTTTCATGTGTAGAGGATCACTTACTACCAAAGCCTTAGGCAAATGGTTATCCGCCATCAACTCTTTGGCAAATTTCAGGTTTTCAAGTGTTATCCGGGAGCGCTCCTCGATCAGGATGTCTGTACTGTCTACTCCTTGCTTTTCCGCATACTTTTTGGCTACATAAGATTCAGAAAGCACGTTTCCATTCACTTTACCACCCGTGAAGATGATTTTCTTTACATACCCGCTTTTATATAACCGGATACCCTGATTAATCCTTTCCCTGAAAACAGGTGATGGCTGATCTCCCCAAATGGCCGTGCCCAGCACAATGGCCACATCCGCCTGTTGAGTTTCGTCTTTACCGGCGTAATTTGAAATGCTAATCGCTGTGACCATGAAGTAGATAAATGGAAAAAGAAGAAAAGCGAAAAACACCTTCTTCTTTTTAGAATATCGGCTCATCTGAAAGAATTTTAAAGCCTCTCTTCTCCTTTCAGCCGGGATTACGGCGTTGGAGATACAGGCTTAGTCCTTAAAACTCTTAAATTTCAGGAACATATCTTTAAAAACCTTATTCCGGTCAATAAAAGTGACCACCTTATACAAATTCCGGGTACCGTCAGAACTGTAAGTCAGCTCGTTGGTGAGTATGGGAGCCGGCCGCAGCTCATATTGCATCCAGTCGGGGTTCACCAGGTAGGCAATCACCGAAATATCCCAGATCACCTTAGACCAGCCGAAATGATCCTTACTATACCCTTCCACGATGGAGATCAGGTAATCTGAAATTTTGTTCACGCCGCCTATATGCGCTTTAAGCTCAGGAACCGTAGTGCTTAAATGCGAGGTAACCGGCTCTGTGGGAATCTGGATCAAAGGCACACCCGAATCAAACAGAATCTGCGATGAGGCCACATCCTGGAAGAGGTTGAACTCCCGTGCCGTTCTCCAGTCGAGACCCTTTCCGCCCAACCATACCACGATGATCTTCTCTTTGATCTCCGGTTTCATAATCAATGCGGAAGCCACATTGGTAGGAGCCCCAAGAGTCAATACAAACAACGGTTCGGTAGCTTTCATGGCCCGGTCTACCAGGTCTTTTGCAGCATCACTGACTACGGGAGTATTTTTGTCTTTCAAAAACCGGGTGGAACCTTTATATACGGAAAACTTGTCTTTCATCCCTGTTTTGTCCAGCACATTATGGATCTCGGCGTAGCTCTTTTCCATACCATCGGCCACACTGCTTGCCCTTTTATTGAGAAAGGGGGCTGCGTATATGGCTTCAATGTCCATTTGCGCCGGTGAAAGTATGGCGTAAACCAGGGCAAACTGGTCATCTATTTCATTATAGGTGTCGGTGTCAATGACCACTTTTGCCTTCTGCGGCCTATAGGAGATTCTTTCCACCAATTTTTCATTGGAAAGGGTAAAGGATTGGCTATAGCCGGTGAGCGCGGCAAAAAGGAGGATTACGACGATTGTATTTTTTAACATAACTGATTAAATTTTCTTAATTGTAAAAGGTTTTAAATGTAAGTTATTTGATCGGGTTATTTTATTCAAAAGAGTGTTCCGATATATTTACGCGTAGTGGAAGATAAAGGCCCCTGAGAGGTGTAATTAATTTTATACAAAACTCCTCCTTCCAGGTTAAGGGTTTGTCCGGCCTGAGCTGCGTGTGCCGCATCTTCCGTAAATTTCCCTTCAGGGCTGTAAGTGCCGGCAGCTACCTTCTCTACAGATGCATTGCTCAGAACGAGCGTGGCAGGCGCTGTCATATAAACCAGCAGGTAGCTGCCCCTGTCTAAAGCAAAACCCTGCGCACCGGCCCGGGTAGTAAAGCTTATCTCCACACCGGTAGTCCTGATTTTCTGTACTTTCGCAGTTTCAGGAAAATCGGTGGTCACATTAAATACGGCAAAATTATCCGTTGGTGTTACTGCTATTTCGGAACCGGCAGCCGTAAACCCTTTCAGAAGTTTCCTTACAGACGGCGTGTGCGGCTTATCTTCCAGGTCTGCCGTAAGCACTCCATGGTCAATTCCCTCCGGGTCATTGGTGTTGGCTATAAAGTACTTGCTGGTAGCCAGGTCATAAATATTATATCCGCCGCCCAGGGCCGATGTAGCCAGCATAAGGCTGGTCGTATTCGGGTAAACTCCTTTGTTTTCTGCAATGAGCGGATAATTTCCCGGCAGGGCACCGTACGCGGCCACTTCTGCTGCTACCTGGTTTACCGTATTCATATAAGGATCAAAGCTAACCAGGTCTATCCCCTCCAGGGCCAGCACATCGCCCGGCCGGGCTTCCGGTGCCTGGGGATATGGCGCTGTGCCATTACCGGAAATCAGGTTGGTGCGTGTAGCTACCTTATAAGGACTGTTTTTCACCGCCAGGCCTACTTCGTTGAGCGCCTCAAGCGTCATTTTCCAGGCCGCATGCTTGCTCAGCGCCTCGCCGCTCCTGTATTTATAGGCCTTCTGATCCATACGCCAACGTACCAGCCCGTCTGGCTCATTATGCACCTGCACGGCAATCACGGGGTGCTTCTCTCCATTTCCCAGATCCCATTGCCGTACAAAAGACAAGAGGCGGGTAACCGCATTTTTCTCTCTGTCAAGCACATAACGATCATTTAAAATCAGGGCATAGAGGTACCCGTAATACCCCCAGAAATTCCCCTCATCGTTTCGAAGCAGGCGTCTGGACGGTTCTTTCAGGATATATTGCGGCACCAGGTAAGAGAAAGAATCCCCGATCATATTGGTACTGAACCACAGGAGCTCCAGCCGGATATCGTACCGGTGGGCGTATTCCAATACCTTTTGTATGACAGAAAAGTCAAAGTCGTTCTCACGAGGTTCAATGGCGTTCCACCATATGGGTACCTGCAGGCAATTTACCCCCAGCTCCTTCCCCCTGGCAAAGTAGCGCTCAATCTGCTCCCAGCCCAACTTATCGCAGTTAATAAGGGCGTCTAAACGAATCTGGGCTCCGTAAACCGGGAACGGCACCCCGTCTACCTCCAGAAAAACCTTGTCTTTGGCCTTAACCAGTCTGCTCACCTCTACCGGCGGCGGCGTAGATTCTACATTTTTGGGCGTATCCTGGGAAGAACAGCTTATCCCGAAGAGAAGCATGATGATGATCAGTCCGATTCTCATTTTATTTCTTTGTTTTAAAGGATAGGTAAAGTTCCGGCAGGGCCTCCTGGAGCGCCGCTTCATTCTGCAAGGGGTCTGGCCGGTAATAAATATATTTGTCTGAAGTGACTGCAGGCCGAAAGGTAAAATGGCCGCTATCCTGTACCTGCAGCTTGCAGGGCTGCATCCGGTAAGGAATAAGCGTGTCGGTTTCCTTCCGTTCTCCGGCCGGGAGTATCCTGTATTGTCCGGCGGCATTCCTGACCAGAGATCTGCCCGATACATTTATCCAGATAGCTGTTTCCCAAACATAATGAGGGCTTTTACGGGAAACAAAGGCCTGCTCCTGTTCCAAAGTTCCCAGGTAATCCAGCCTGGCCTGCGGCGTAAAGATATCATCAATGTAGCGCTGCAGCCTGGGGTCCATCTGCATGACAAACGTGATATCTTTCATTTTCCAGTAGGTATTATACGGATCGGGGGAAAACACGCCCTTCTTACCGGCGCAAGGGTAAACAGATACCGGAAGATCGGATCGCAGCAGGCGGACAAAAGCATGCCCATCCAGCGCTACGTTCCACTCCCCTCCCGGAATATTATCCCACACGTTATCTGACTTCACCGGCCCTTCGTAAGCCGAGTTTCCGGCTGAAAGGTGAATCATTTTAACTTTCTCTTTCAGCAGCTCAGGCCGGCGGTTATATGCGGCGGCAATGGTACGGGCCGAACCGAAAGAAAGAATATGAACCGGCTGATCACTTTGCTCTAATGACCGGATCAGCAGATCTATGCCTGCCTGCTGAAAAGCAGGGGCATTTTCTTTTTTGTCATCCGCAGAATCCAAAGGCTTCACTGGTCCTATTGCAAAAGGAACGGCCTTATCGAAAAGGTAATTCATCTGCATTACCGGAATCACCCCCGGTTCTCTCGGTCCGCCCCGCTGCATGATCAGATTGAAAACAAAAGCTGAATCTTTCCTGAATTCATCCGTAATATCCAAGATAATGGCCCTGAGGTCAATTTCCGGCAGGGCATACCCCATGATCAGGTCCAGGTTATCGCCCGGATCCTGGGCCGGGTAATACAGGTCTGTAACCAGGATAACCGGTATTTTCTCTTTCTGAGCCATTGCACTACCCGGCAGTATGCCTATTATGATCAGAAATACGATAGCCAATACTTTCATATACGTTTTCATTTTCCTGTAAAATATATCCTGTAAACGGTTCCGGGCGCTAAGTTCAGTTCCCGGCCCACGGTTTCTATCCCTTCGGCTACCCATTGCCCTTCCTGGTCATAAAACCCTTTTTCTACTTTCGTAATGGCCAGCCCCGGGAAACGCATGCTGTCTGCCCGGGTAGACGCCACCATTAGCCCGTCGTCAAGCTCTAACGCAAATGCCACACCTCCCGTACCGGTTTGCCAGGAAACCGTAGCACTCCGCGTGTTTTTACGGGCGGAAGCTACTTCCTGCACTTCATCCCTATCCGCATTAAAAACCACGATATTCTGCGGGGCGGCCGTGGCAAAAGGATACCATGCTTTGCGGATTATCCCAAAGGCATCTGTCGTACGCCGGGTGTGCGGTTTAGGGGAGAAATCGGGGTTATAAACACCCCGGTGAGTCCATTCTTTCAGGAAAGGGTGCGAGGTGGTAACCACTTCAAAAACAGAATAACCGTAACCCATGGAAAGGGTTTTCAGCGCAAGGATATCCGTATTTTCATATTCTCCCCCGTTTTCCGCAATGTGTGCATAATTTCCGGGAATAGCCGCCAGCGCATCCAGTTTACGGGTGATCGAATCCACGCGGTTTTCATAGGGGTCTAATCCTACAAAATCAATTCCCTCCGTAGCAACTACAGCTTTGCTTTTTTCGATATAATCGGGGTAGGTGGTGGTCAGGTTAACCCGGGTATAAGCAGGATAACCGGAGGCCTTCACCACCCTTCCCAACTTGTCCAGCATCCGGATCAGCGCGGGCCAGAGTTCGTCCGGGGAAAGGCCATGCAGGGCATTGTGGCGGGTGGCCAGCATATCCGGCTCATTTTGCACCTGTATCCCTGTAACGGTATTCCCGCCGTGGATACGGTTATAATTTTTCACCGTAGCCATGAGCGCCTCCAATGCCCGTGATTCTCTTTCCACCAGCTGCGGAGAATCGGGTGCCAGGAAAAAATGCTCGCCCAGCCAGCCGTTAAAACGGTGCCGGAGCCGCGGGAAAGAAACGGTATCCTTCCTGACATAATCCGGGATATATCCTTCCACCGAAAAACCGCACATATAGCTCCCAAACCAAAGCAGCTCCAGCTTCATGCCGTATTTCTCACAATACCGGATGTAGGTTTCAGGCAAACGCCCGGAATAGGCTCCCTTTTCAGGTTCCACGTCGCGCCACGAAACCGGCACCTGCAGCACCGTAATGTTTAGCCGTGATGCCAGCTCAAAATACGGTTCCAGCTCTTCCGGCGTCTTGTTTTCCAACTGCAGGAAGAAGTCGGTTCTCAACTGTGTTCCCAGCATCAGGAATGGCTTTCCTGCCACGGTCGGCCGGCTGTTTTCTTTCTCCTGCCCCCGGAGAATGCACGAACAGGATACCAGGAATATAATTACTAAATATTTCATCGATAAAACAGGAAATATATCGCAAGGGGGTATTCAGAATGCCGGCTATCTGCAGACAGCGCCCGTTCAGCGCGACACGGGCATTCCCGGTACAGGTATTACCCGTGTCACACTAAACCCGCTAAACGGCATCCGGAGATTACTCCCCATCAGGGAGTAGGCCCTTCATTGGCCTGCAGCGACCATCCCGGATTCTGGTACAAAGGCGACTTTCCGGCATCTCCGCCCCCTGTGATCAGGAAATGCTGGATGGCGATGGGTTCAAGATAATGGGCCATATTCCACCGGTAACCGTCGTATACCCGGTTATTGGAAAGAATATGATAGGGCGCCAGGTATTTGCTGAACGACCGGGGCGACACATTCTCTCCTTCTTTGATGACACTGCTGAACTCCGGCCGGTCTGCCATCTTATCATAAAGATTCATGCCCAGAATGTGGTAAGGTTTACTGATCATCTGGTCCATGGCGCGCCACCGGCGTACATCCGCAGGCCGGAATCCTTCGGCGATCAGCTCACACCGGCGCTCGCGGCGAATGTTGTATAACGTGGCATCCACCACTTTTCCGCCCGAGTAAGCCCCCCAGTCGGTTTCCGCTTCTTTCTGCATATCGGTAAGCCCGATGGTGTAATTATAGTCTTCATTGATAAGCGCCCTTTTCCGGATGGCCCGCCAGTATTTATCTGCCGTGGCATCGATCGACCCGTTTTTCTCATAGGAGGCTTCCATATAATTGAGATAGGCCTCTACTGCCCTGAAAACGATGCTCCCGGCCGTACTGTAGTTCTGATTGGTCTGGTAACCGTCAAAATTGAGGCCTTTTCTGAGCGCATACCCCGTATTATACTTGAGGGAAGGAGTAGCCGACGTGATATTCGGATAGGGCTCTACCCTCACCCCTTGCTGGCCTGCCTCTGAGTGCAGGTTATTGTCACCGGGTCTTTTAAAGAACAGCTGCGCGCGCGAATCCCGGTTCCTGGTATAGGTCAGCAGGTCATCGTCTCCCCAGTAAGAAGTGTTCTCATCCAGTCGGAGAGTGGCCTTGTACACGGGCTTCCCGTCAGTCATTACAAAAGCATCCAGCATGCTCTTGGTAGTTCCGTAACCGTTATTTCCTTTCGTAAGAAATTCCTGTACGGTATTGGTCACGCCCAGTCCGAAGTTATATTGTTTCCAGAGAATAATCTCCGAAAAGGGGTTCATATCCGTGGCACCGAACATGTCAAAGTACGGGTTAGCCGGATCAGAAGGCTGGTTCTGGAATTTCCCGGTATTCCCCACCAGGGTATATTTATCCGCTACTGTTTTGGATTCATTCATGGCCTGTGTCAGGAAAAAATCAATCTCCGCCTCTATGCTTCCCCCCGGGAAGTTGTAATTGCTGTTATACTCTTTGTTTTTTCCGGGCCATCCCGGGCCGCCGGGCACAAAAGCCGTACCTTTAAAATACTTCAGCCAGGTGCCTTCATAAAGCGCTACCCTTGATTTAAAAAGGCGCACGGCATCACGACTCAGGCGGTTCCTCCCTCCTACCGGCGGGTTCTCAGTCATGTATTCCAGCGCTTTGTCCAGGTCAGCCAGTATAAAACGGGCCACTTCATTTCGCGGCGCCCTTTTACTGGCCTCTGTCAATACTTCCAGGTTATCTTCCAGCGTGGTGGTAATGATCGGAAAGTCACCCAGTGCCTTTAACTTGTTAAAGTATTCAAATGCCCTGAAAAAATAAACTTCACCGATATAGTGCTTCATATTGGGCTCTATCCCGGATAAGCTGCCCTGTTCAAAAAGCGGGATCACTTTGTCAAGAAAATAATTGCAGCGATAGATATTTCCGAAAGAATACGCTCCTCCGGTCTGGCTTACCCGCCAGAAACCCGGCGCAAAGATATCGCTGGGGGTTACAGAGGCCATGTTATCCGTATGGGCGTCGTACTGGAAAGTACCCCAGTCCCACTGCCCGTGAACCGGCAGCATATTGTAAAGATCGGTAGCGTAAGAAGCAATGTTCGCCTCCGTAGTGAGGTATTGCTCCGGAGTCAGGCTGGACAAAGGCTCCTTGTCCAGGTAGTCATTGCAGGAAGAAAGCCCTGCCAGAACGAGTATACTTATGATATATCTTTTCATGATTTCAGAAATTAAAAAGTAACATTGAGGCCAAATGAATACACTTTGGTCAGCGGATACACATTCCCGCGGGAGTTCCCTCCTATGGTTTCGGGATCAAAAAGGGTAGTCATTTTGGTCAAGGTCAGCAGGTTTTGCCCGGACACAAATAGCCTGACCTTGCTCATGCCGGCTTTTTGCACCATGGAGGAAGGCAATGAATACCCCAGCTGAAGGTTTTTAAGCCTCAAATACGCAGCATTCTGGAGGTAGCGGGTCTGTACCTGCTGATTTTTGCTGGTGCCCCAGAGAGGTCTCGGGTAATACCCGTCCGTATTCAGCCCCAGCGGGTGATTCGGATCATTCCTGAAATAATCTTCATGCTGAACGAGTCCCATAGAGTTCCATCTTCCTGTATTATCCGCTCCCCAGAAATAGAAGCTTCCCTGGAAGTAATCGCGCTTACCCACTCCCTGCAGGAAGACGCTCAGGTCAAAACCTTTCCAGTCTGCTGTAATGTCAAAACCAAAGTTAAAGCGGGGAGTAGAGTTTCCAATGATCCGGAGGTCGCCATGGTCATCAATGGTTCCGGCGCCCGAATTGATCTTGCCATCGCCGTTGAGGTCGGCATACATGATGTCTCCCGCCATCCAGTTGCTGCCCAGGTTGCTTTGTCCGCCATCGGTCAGTGTACTTAAATGCGCATTCATTTCTTCATTGGTTTTGGCTATCCCTACGGTCTCGTATCCCCAGATCTGCCCCCACTTCATTCCTGCGTAATACTGTGATAATGTACCGGAAGGGTTGGAATAGCGGGTAATCTCACCTACCGCATCCGACAGCACAAAGCGAAGACCGTAGTTGAGATCTTTCAATACCTTGTCATGCCAGGCCAGCTCCAGCTCAAAACCTTTGGTCTTCAGGTCCGTGTTATTGGTTACGGGTACCCCCGTACCCAGCACTACAGGCAGCTCATCGGCCGGCCCTACCATGTTCAGGGTTTTACGAACGAAATAATCGAACGATCCCGTAAGCCTGTTTTTCAGCAAACCAAAGTCCAGCCCGATGTTCCACGAACGGATCTCCTCCCAGGTGAGTGAACGGCTGATCAGTCCCGGCGCCCATGAAATATTAGGCCGGGCACCGTCTATAAGCCAACCGCCTGAAGAAGTGGCATAGCCCATGGTAGTATAGGTAGGATAAAGCGAGTTGGTATTCTGATTACCCAGCGAGCCGTAAGAACCTCGTACTTTAAGGGTAGTGACCACGTTTTCCAGCGGCTGAAAGAAATCTTCACGGGCTACATTCCACCCGGCTGAAAACGAAGGAAACAGCCCCCATCTCCGCTCTTCACGGAAACGCGAAGTACCGTCATATCTCAGGTTAGCCTCCAACAGGTATTTCTCGGCAAAGTTATAGTTCAGCCTGCTGAAAAAGCCTGCTGTGGCCCAGCTGGAATATCCGCCGGTTACCCGGGGCGGGATCACATCGCCGTCTCTCCCCATACCCGAAGTAGTGTTAATGGTTGGCACATCAAATACCATAATCCCGTCTTTGGATCCCCACAGGTCCCTGTAATTATTGTGTTCGGTCTGGAAGCCGCCCATCAACTTGAAATAATGCTTTTTCTGAAGCGTCATTTCGTAATCGGCATAGGCATTCAGGTTCAGGTAATCGGTTTTATCCGCAAACTCACTCACCCAGTTATAATACCATTCGTTTCCGAAATTCACCCCGTTCACCTGCATCTGTCGGATGGGCTTACCGTCTTCATGGTTAAAGTTGGTATCATTCCGGTAGTTGGCTGTTCCTACCAGGCGCAAACCTTTCAGCGGCTCCAGCGTCAGGCCTAATTGCTGAAAGGCGGTAGAGCCCTGGTTTTTAATCTCACCACCGTCTCTCAGGGTTAAGGCATGGTCATTAAACAGGAAGCCGTTCGGGTCATAGAGGGGCCCTATAGGCCACGACTGCCGGCCGATCTCCTGGAAGAAACTATTGCTCATGTGTCTTGGCTGATGGTAATCTGAACGGATAAAGCGGGCATTGTAGTTAATCGTAGCCTTATCAGATAAACGGGCTTCCACCTTTCCGAAAAGGTTATATCTCTTCAGCCCGTCGCTACCGAAATTCATCAATCCGCCCTGATCCAGGTAGTTTCCCGAAACATAATAGCCTACACGTTCCGTTCCGCCCGAAACGCTGATATTATGTTCCTGCGCCTGTGTCATTTTTTTATAAAATACCGAGTAATAGTCAATATTATCATTGGCCAGCTCATAGCCGTTACTCCAGGTATTCGGATTTCCCGGATTGGGAATGGTGTTGGTCGTAATTTTGCCATCCATATAATCACGGATCCGCTGCATCTGTTCCGGAGCGATCACATCCCCCCATCCGGCATTGATCGAAGCCTCATTGAAATAGGTAGCCCAGGTATAGGAATCCATCTCCTGCGGCATATTGATGGCTGAATTATACCGGAAACTGTTGTTGTAGTTAACAGTCACCTTGCCCTGCTTCCCTTTTTTGGTAGTCACCAGGATCACCCCGAAAGGTGCACGTGAGCCGTAAATAGAGGAGGCTGCGGCATCTTTCAGAACGGTAATGTTTTCAATATCCTGAGGATTGAGGGTAAACAGATCGCCCTCCATACCGTCTATCAGTATCAACGCCCCGCCGGAAGAACCCTGCCCTATGGTAGCCAGTCCGCGTACATCAATGCCCGCCCGGGTGTTCAGTGCCCCACCGTTAGGCTGGGTGATGTTCAGCCCGGCAATCCGGCCCTGCAGCGCCTGAACGGCATTCTGAACAGGCACAGATTCAAAGGCTTTGGAGTCGATCACCCCCACAGCGCCTGTAAGGTTAACTTTTTTCTGGGTTCCGAAACCCACTACCACCACTTCATCCAGGAGGCGGGAGTCTTCTTCCAGCGTAATTTCGAGGGTGGTACGATTCCCCACAGGAATCTCGCGGGAAATATATCCCACAAAAGATACCTGGAGAACGGCATTCTCCGGAACGGACAGGGAGAACCTGCCCGACACATCCGTAGCGGTGGCGTTGGTAGTTCCTTTCTCCTGTATACTGGCCCCAATGACGGGCTCACCATTCTTATCGGTTACGGTACCGCTCACCCGGTTCTGGCCAATGGCCGCAAAGGCTGTCCCGAGCAGTAGAACAAAGCATAGCTTACCCCACCGCCGGAGTTTGAAAAAATACGAATTCATGTTATTAGTTTTTTAAGGTTAATTCCGTTTAATTCAATCCCGCCACAATGATCAGGGCCAGGCCTGCCAGGAACAGGAGAAACATAAGATACAGGTACTTATTAGCGTCTTTAGGCGCATTTTTGAACTCTTTCCAGATAAACACGCCCCAAAGAGCTGACACCAGCGTGGCGCCCTGGCCCAGGCCGTACGACACCGCCGCTCCGGCTTTCCCGGCCGCAATCAGGTTAAAGGCATTGCCCAGGCCCCAGATCAGTCCGCCCAGGATACCCACCAGGTGGATGCTGAAGCTCCCTTTGAAATATTCGCCGTAGCTTACGGGAGCCCCCTCAAACGGCCGGCGCATCACCAGGGTATTGAACAGGAAGTTGCTCACGAAAATGCCCAGCGCAAAGATGAACATCGCCGTATAGGGCGTCATCTTGCCTGCAGCCGGGTTCACAAAATCTTCCAGGTCCATGGAGGCCGCCACAAAACGGTAGAAAAACGACATCAGCAGACCCGCCACCAGCGACAGGATAAGGCCTTTTGACGACACCTTCTGCGCTTGCCTTGCCTGCTTGCCATATGCAATAGCATTAAAGACAATGGCCACCGTTACCAGGGCCACACCCGTAAAAAGAAGCACGGGATCCCCCTTAGACGAACCCATATAATTCACCACCACCCCCAGCACCAGCGCCAGGCCAATCCCTACCGGGAAAGCCACCGAAAGTCCCGCGATGGATATCGCCGCCGACAGCAGGATATTAGCCGCATTAAACACCACTCCGCCAATAAACGCGCTGCGGATATTGGCCCACTCGGCCTGCTGCAGATCCGGGAGAAAGCTGCGGCCCGCCTCACCGAAGCTCCCCAGCGTAAACGCCGAAATGAGGGAGAACAGCAGGATGCCGGTCACGTAGTCCCAGTAGAAAAGCTCAAACCGCCACGATTTCCCCGCCAGCTTCTGGGTATTTCCCCACGATCCCCAGCAGATCATGGTGATCACGCAGAAAATGACGGCCAATGCATAGTTATCTACGATAAACATATCTGTAAGTATTTAAGGTTAATTTCGGTTTTTAGGTTGCGCGGTGATCAGCTCCACAAAGTGCTGCCGGGTCCGTTCCGCCTGCGTGCTGTCGAGTGTCAGGTAGCGGTGAGGGCCGTCAGGCTCTGCAGAAAATGAGGTATAGCCTTTGTCGTCTACCGAGATCTTCCCGGCAGCGCTTTCGGTAAAGTATTCCGGCGAGTTCTCCACCACATACAGCAGGGCGATGAGATCCCAGGTGGGCCGGTCGTAAGGCATATCCAGGTAATGCTTATAGGCTTCCACCACCGGGTGACGGGCTGCCCATTTGAAATCATTCTCAATGCTGGCAGCCGGGTATTTCACGGCTATTCCCGCCTCAAACGGCGTGAAAACCACGGGACCAGGCCAGCTGTCGGCAATGATCTGCGCCGCCGGTATGTCTTTCACCACATTGTACTCCGCCAGCCTGTTTTCACCGAAGCTCCCGGCCATGATAGACAGCAGCTTCACTTTTTGGGCAATCAGCTCCCTGCCCGAAAGCGGGGAGTATTCATCTGCACCCGACTGCAGCAGGCGGAAGATATTGGTAGAAAAACCGACCGACACGATGGTTACCGAATGATCGGGCTGTTCGGCGAGTAGCTTCCTGTACAGGGTTACTGCTTCCGGGACGGCCTCATAGTCGAACGCGGGCCTGGGAAAAAGCGGCTGACCTGTGCTGTCTTTCTGCAGGCATACGAATTCAGCGTATTTGCGGGCATCGTTCTCGCTGTCTATCCCGTTGATCACTTTGGCTATGGGGATGTTAGGGTAGCCGTACCAGCGGTTCATCAGGTCAATGTATTCTGTAGAATACCGGCTTTCCTTATTGGAGGAAATGGCCAGCAGGTTGATCTTCCCGGCATCCAGGTATTTGTAGATCATGTCCAGAGCCAGGGCATCATCCACATCGTTTCCCATATCGGTTTCAAAGATGAGGTTCAGGGACGTGTCTGAGGTAGATTCCTTCTTTGTGCATCCCGCAAAGGGTAATGTCGCCAGGAAAGTAAAAATTAATAGCTTTTTCATATAAATCAGGTTGATAGTTCCACTTGATCGCGTTTCATGTCCATAATCAATGCAGTTCATGTCTATAAGGTAATGATGCCTGCGCGCCCATACGCGTTACCGTAATGGCTGCCGCTTTACAGGCCAGCTGCACCGCCTCTACAATGCTTCTCCCCTCCGAAAGCCCCACACAAAGCGTTCCGCAGAATGTATCTCCGGCCGCAGTGGTATCCACAGCATCCACCTTCTCCGCCTCTATGCTATGGTAATGGTTCCCCTCCTTAACCAGCGCGCCCATCCCGCCTAAAGTGATCACCACAATCTCCACTCCTTTCTCACTTATGCGGTCTGCCGCCCGCCGGGCCGACTCCCAGTCGGTAACCTTCACTCCGGAAAGTATCTCCGCCTCGTTCTTATTCGGGGTGATGATATAGAGCCGGTTCAACAGCTCATTAGAGAGCGTTTGTGCCGGCGCCGGGTTCAGCGCCACTTTCACCCCTTTCTCTGCCGCTATCTCCGCTGCGTATTCCACCGTCTCCATCGGGATCTCCAGCTGCATCAGCACGATCCCCGCGCTCTCCAGTTCGGGCCTGGCTTTTTCAATATCCTGTACAGTGAGGGCGCTATTGGCACCGGGCGCCACCAGGATACAGTTCTCCCCGTAGGCATCTACAGAGATCAGCGCCACGCCCGATGGATGGTCCGGGTCAGAAAAAACATACTCTGTATTAATATTCTCGGAATTATAGAGTTCCATGGATTGGCGGCCGAAAAGGTCATTGCCGGTTTTGGTCACAAAGGTCACCTGGCCGCCCATACGGGCAATGGCCACAGCCTGGTTAGCTCCCTTCCCGCCGGGGTTCATCATAAACTGCCCGCCGATCACCGTTTCGCCCGGCACGGGTAGCCGCTCAGCCTTGATCACCATATCTGTATTTGAACTCCCCACTACCACTATTTTCTTCTTGGTCACTGTATTACTATTTTTATATTATCTATTAAAATTTTCAGTAAACTTAAACAGTCGGGAGTTATCAAAAACGCCAAAAAAATCAATTTTAAATAATTATAAATTTCATATAAAATTTTTATACAATTTATTATCAATATATTACAAACAAAATATTACACAAAATGGATGTTTTTAAACTATTTTTGTAAGTTTGTAAAAAGGAAATTGTATTAAAAAAATATCCGGTAGACTTATTCCGGACCTCCTGACCCCGCCTTATGTTACAAGCTGACGCCCTCATCCTGCTCATCCATTCGCTATCGGCTTCCGAAAAGAAAAAGTTCAGAACCGGCCGAAAGAAAGCCGACTACACCCTGCTTTACGACATCATAGAAGCCTCCGGCACGGCATCATCCGATGAAATCAAAGCCGAATTCAAAAAGAAGAAAGGGGGTACCTTCAGCGCTACGGTGACTTATCTGTACAAGACCCTGCTCGACAGCCTCCTGGCACTCCGCGAAAACCAGGACAGCCATTACACCCTCTTTAACCAGATTCTGAAATCGCGGATACTCTTTGAGAAATCACTCTTTGAAGAGGCTATCAGCCTGCTAGAACAGGTGAAAAAGAAAGCCCGGCACCACGAAAACCCCATTGCGCTGCTGTTCGCCTCCCGGCTGGAGCTGGAATACCTGCTTTTCCTGAACCTGCCCGACCTGTCGGAGCGTGATCTGCTCAACAAGCACTTCCAGATCAACGAAGTACTGAAAGACATCCGCAAAATCAACGAGCACTCTTCCCTCTACGAGCTTCTTCGCCACCGGATTATCTACAAGGGAAACATCCGGTCACAGAAGCAGAAAGACATGCTGAACGACCTCGTGATCAGTGAAATGAGCATCAACTCCTCGCACAAAGACAGCTTCGAGATCCGGAAAAACCACCTGCTCTTCCAGTCGAACTACCTCATCGGCACGGGCGACTACAAGTCAGCCCTCCACTCCTTCCGCGAGCTGAATCGCCTCTTTGAAAGCCACCCGCTGTTCTGGTCGAGCCAGCCCTTTTACTACGTATCCGTACTGGAAGGCATCCTGGATAACCTGCGAAGCATGAAAAGCTATAACGAAATGCCCTACTTCATCGGGCAATTGAGAAACATCAGGGTCAACACCGAAGGGCTTCAGAACCAGATCAACGCCCTGACCTTTCTCTACGAGCTCTTCCCGCTGCTGGACCGCGGCGACTTCGAAGCCTCCAAAGCCCTCACCGAAAAATACAAAGACACCGTACTGGCCCGGAAAGAAAACCTCAGCCTGGTGATGCGTGCCGAAATATCGCTTTATCTCTCCCTGATTCACATCGGCTTCCGGAACTTCAAGCTGGCCCAGAAAACGCTGCTGAGCGAGATCGTGCGGGGAAACAACATCTACATCCTCCCCTCCTACCGCACCATCCGGCTGGTCAACCTGATCATCCACTACGAGCTGGACAACACGGACATCGTCCACTTCGAAAGCCGCTCCATCAAACGAGAGATCTCCAAAGTGGAAAAAGCCTACCGCGTAGAGCACCTGATGCTGTCATTCCTCGGAAAGGAAAAGAAAATTCGTCTGCCAAGAGAAAGGGAAAAGCTGTGGAAGAAATACCAGCCTGTTCTGGAAGATCTCCGCGGCGATATTTTTGAAAATCAGTTATTGAAGTCGTTTGATTTTACGGCGTGGGTGGAGGCGAGTATTAAAAGGGTGGCGTTGGGGGAGGTTTTGAGAGGGCGAAACCATTGCTAACGGCATTCCCGCATATTCACTACCCTGTTAGCAGAAAAACCGTAATGATATCTCCCGGTATGTAGCCGGGAGATACCATGATATTTGTAAACTATTCAAAAGAATAAAATTTGTAGGGATAACCAGTCACTCCCACCACGGCTTTTTCTCCGGCCAGCCGGGTAACCGGATCGTAAAGAAAGTAGCCATTCTGGTTCTCAGTAGCTAAACCGAAAACCACCTGGTCATGATAGGTTCCGGAAACGACCCCGTAACCGTTACTTCGTGGCAGACCCGTTGATCTCAGCGTTTTTGCAGCCAGGTCAATTTCAACAGGCAGGCTGAACCGGTCTTTAAAATAATCAGGCATAGACGTATTACTGAAATAAGCCGGAATATTAGCCACTCCGTAAGCTTTCCCATTCTTATGGTACACCACGCTGCTGAGGTAGTCGGAAGAATGATCTTCTCCGCTGATTGCTGTCTGGTTAATTAAAAAGCGGTAGTCTGCATCAAAGTCGGCCTCTCCATTTTTGATCCGCAAAAAGCCACTGTTAAACATTCCCATCGTACCATAGCATAGCACATAAATATCATTATTTTCATCTTTAAACATGGAGTTCTGATCTGTGGCAGAAGCCGGCCAGGTCATTCCAGATACCTTCTCCGTAATCATTTTAAGTGGTCTTTCTGTAATGAGATCAATGACCAGCAAATCTATCGCCGGCCTCAAGGGGTCGGGCATATATCCTCCCTGTATCTGCTGAAGAGCCACAAACAGCAGATTGTCACGGATGATCATCCGAGTAGGATCAGGATTCTTATCCCCTATACCATATTCTGCAAGATCTATACTATTCAAAGCCGTCATAGTTTCATGGTTGATCACCCAGATCTGGCCAATATTACGTAAGGCCACATATGCCTTGTTCCCTCTAGTAACTATATCAACAGGCATAGAGTTCTCCGGAGCCTGAATCGTACCTCCTGGCACGAGAGCTCCGTTCTCAAATGCATATTTTTTCACAAGACCGGATTCATTTGAAGCTCCGGGCAGGTCAAAAACATACTTACCCGAAACCACCGGAGGTATAGTGTATGATGCGGGGATAGCCCGACTATTGTCGTAGGAAGCCTCTTTCATATCAGGAATCAGCTGCATATAGGCACTACCTGACATACCGTCAGGCGCAGGCACGGTGGTACTGATCAGAACTCCGCCTGTAGACGGGTCGGGCTCCCGTCCATCATCCTTGGAGCAGCCTGTAAGAAGAGAAATCAAAGCTAAAAACAGGGATTTTGATACTTTTTTGTTCATTGGTTTTACTATTTAAATGATGATATGTTTTACTTTTTTGAAGACCGTATAAAATACCGCAGTTTTAGGGCGTAGTTTCGCCCTGGAAGTGGCCGGTTAAACTCCGAAAGCACCCTCGAGTTGGTGAGATTGTTTACCTGCACGCTTAACAGTACATTTTCACGCAGCAGATTGTGCTCCAGGCCCAGGTTAAAGACCAGGTAACCGGGAATTTTATCTTCCGGAAGATTACTCTGTCTGAATTTATAATAATACCCCTCCACAAAGGCCACATCCGCAAACAGGCGGCTGAGGCTGTTAGGGTGCAACAGGTTTTTCCGGTGAAGTTCCACTCCGGTATTAGCCATATGATAAGGAATATTGGGCATACGCTGCCCTTTTGTAAAGTTCAAGACGGTTCCATGCTCATATTTCCTAACATCGCGCAGGTCCTGGTAAGTAGCATTCGCATACAGGTAAAGCCATGAGGTAGCATCACACCTAATGTCCAGATCTGCTCCCAGTGTTCTCATTTCCCCAAAATTCTGATATTGAAATTGCAGCATTCCTCCTGTAAACCGGATCATGTCTGTCAGGTGCATGTAGAAGATGTTCATCTCCAGCTGAAACCGTTTTGTTTTTCCGGAAATCTCATATAACAGACTGAGATTCAGACTTCGGTTCTTTTCAGGCCGCAGATCCGTAGCAGGAGCCGTCAGGAAACCATCGCCCAGCAGCTCCTGCTCTGTAGGAAGACGCACTTCGTATGCCCCGGAGGCTTTAGCCTGTAAGTGCTGAGTGAGCCGGTAACGAAAAGCATTGCTGATACCGAAATCGTACTGGTTTACATGTAGGGTATCCCGCTCAGGTGAGCTGATGCGCCGGAGTTTTTCTGAGTGCATTCCGTAATAATAAAATTTAGCTGAGAGGATGTTGGCAAGCCGGTGATCGTTTGAAGTGTATTCGTGACTCAGGCCTGCCACCCAGCTGTTCATAAGACTATTGAAATGGGTTTTGTATCCAAAAACGGCATCGCGCAGGGTATCTGAGGGAATACCTTTGCTGTAAGTATATTGTGAATTAAAATTAAAGGTGTGAGAAGTGTTAATAATGAAATTCAAATTTAACCTTTGCATAAACTGATGTGCCCGGTTAAAAGTGGCATTAGCATCGTTACCTATTTCTCCACCCAGTCTGCTGGCCGCTATATAGGGTGTCCCGTCCCACCGGTACCGTTGAGAGGAGGTGTCGCTGAAACGAAAGACCGAATAGGAATAAATATGATTGACGTCCAGGTCCAGCCCCTGGATCAGCAGGTCTTGCTTAGTAAGCCGGTTTACTCCTGAAAACACCTGAACGTTCTGTTCCGCATGTTGAATATTGTATTCAACCCCTTGTATTTCTTTTCGTGTGGTGAAGAAAGCGGACTCTACCTCAAATTTGTCAAACCACCACCGGGTACTGGCAAAACTGATACCTGCTGATTTTTTTTCATACACATCGTGGTCACGCTTCACGATGGTGCCTTTTTGAAGAGGTAGTTCCATAAAATAGTCATTGGCTGAGCGAGTATATCCCATGCTGAGACCGGTAAGGTACCCTTTATCCGAATGATGCTGTTTTATTCCTGTACTGAACTGATGGGTATGGAAAGAAGAGGTGGTGTAATTTGTTTCGGCATAAAGGGGGGGGTACTCTTTAAGTACCAGATTGACGGCTCCACCCATAGCACTGCCCCCGAACCTGGCTGGCACTACTCCTTTGTAAACTTCAATACGTTCAATCTGGTCTACCGGAACGGCATTCAACTGGTTATACTCGCTGTTGTCGGCGAGAGGGAGGCCTTCCATAAATAATCCTATTCGTTTTCCTTCCAGTCCCCTGACAGAAATGCGTGAGGCACTTCCCACGCCACCTGAATTACGCATGATCACCCCCGCTGTCTTATTCAGCACATCACTGATCTTATTTACAGCCCCTCCCAGCTTCTGAATTTCCAGCACCGAAACCGGCATAGCCTGATCTCTTAGCTTCCGGGCCTCGGTTTTCCCCAACACCACCACATCAGTAAGCGATACAACAGACGGATTGAGTACCACATGCAAAATAAGAGAATCCCCTGCTGTCCTGATCTCCCTTGCTTCCGGCGTGTAGCCTAGAATAGTGTACCGGAGCGTATGTACACCGAAAGGAACAGACAGACTGTACATACCGTGTTCATCGGTGAAAGTACCCGTAGCCTGACCAGCCAGGTACACGCTGACACCGGCCAGAGGCTGCCGGGTTAGGGCATCACTGACCTGGCCTTCTACCCGTATCTGTCCGGTGGCGGCATACCCGAGCGCCATACAGATCCCTAGAAAGCTTTTTTTGAACAAGCTTAAAAAGTGTTCAAAAAAAAGAGGGCTGCCTAGTGGCAGCCCTCTTTTTAATGCTGAAATGTAACCTTTTTTATTCTGCATATGGTAAAGTATGATCATAAACGTTTCTGTATAAAATTCCTTTCCACCCGGCTGTATTAAAAGCTACCAGATCCCTGACAAAATGTGCTGTCTCTTCAGCATTCAGCTCCCGGCAAACCAGTTCGCCAAGAATAGTAAACGTGTGCGCACACATGGTACGCACAAAATGCGCAGAGAGTGCTATGCTCAATTTCGGAAAACACTCTGCCAGTTTATGAAGGTAATTTAATCCGCTGCGGGTAGCACTGTCGATATACTTTGCAGTAATGTTCTCCAGTAATGACCCCTGGGCATTAAAAAGCAATAACTTAAGCTCCTGCGCGTGCTGTATGGTCAGCCCCGTCAGTGCCATAACCGAATGACGCTGGTATTCCTCATCCGTATATGCATCCAGTGAAACTGTAAGGGTATCCGTCTCCTGCCATTCGCCAAACATCAGATCCAGCTTCGATTTTACAGGCCCTACCACTTCAAGAAACAGTGCATCTTTACCAGGGTAATAGTAATAGATGTTGCTGAGAGACACACCTGCTTTACGGGCCACATGCCGCATAGAAACACCTTTGAATCCTTTTTCTAAGAATTCAGTTCTGGCAATCTCCAGTATGTCCCTGTCAAGGCCCTTTTTCAATAGAATTATTTTTGAACGGTGTTAAAAACGCAAATATAAAACACGGAAAGCTAATTTAGTTAATTATTTAGAATTATTTCAAATAAATACATCTCGGTGCACTACTTCACCTGCAGCTTACCTAACGCGCGGATTTCCTGGCCTTCCACCACCAGGCCCTTGCACAGGCGCGACTGCCCTTTCTCAACGATATAGACGGCAGGAGACTGATCTTTGGTATTGATGCCAAAGTAAGCCCGTTGGGTTGATGGGTCAATATACAGGTCAGTCACCGAAACGATATTTCCGGGCGAGCCTTCCACCGCCTGAAATGAACCCGTAGCTGCATCGTAAAGAGCAAATTTCCCGGCCGCACCGGGAGAGTCGTAGTAGCGGCTGATGTTCATGCCCGGCTCTGTAAAAAACTGCAGGCAGAAAAGCGTACCTCCCAGGTAATGCGCCCTGAAAAGCTTATGGCGGCCGCTGAGCTGACTGAGATCCTTAAAAGACCCCGGCCGGAAAGACCAGTCTGCGGGGGTTACTTCATTACAGACCGCATGGACGCGCTGTATTGGGTATGCTGGGGGCTGATTTTGCTGGAAGGACTGATCCTTGCCTTTTTCAGATGGACGTGTCCACTCACGCTATTAGCCCGGCGGCACTCCTCTTCCACAAAAGACAATTTTAATATCTACCTGCCCAACTGGCTGGCCAAACATACCAAAACCATCTATACCGTTATTTCTGTGCTGATATTGGCATTGACCCTATACCGGTTAGTATAATACAATGACCGACCTCCATTTCCAGCCGGATGCCTGACACCTCAGGATAATTTCTTCATAAAATATTTTGGCGACTCCACATACACCCGTCTAAACGGTCGAATCCGGAACTTTCCTTGGCGAAAAGCACAGAAAAAATTGACATATTCCATTTTTAAGATTAATTTTGTTACAGCAGTAACAGTTACTCCCGTAACAAAATAGAATTATGAAATTTTATAACAGAGTTAATGAACTTTCGGAGCTCAAAAGGATACAAAACCTGGCATTTACCGACTATTCCCGCTTTACGGTGGTGACAGGAAGGAGGCGTATTGGAAAAACAAGTCTTATTCTGAAATCTGTAGAGGGGCTTCCCACTGTTTACCTGTTTGTTGGCCGTAAAAATGAGGCTACACTTTGTTCAGAGTTTATTCCTGTTATTGCGCAATCACTAAATGCATTTGTACCGGCAGAGATTCGTACGTTCAGGTCTTTGTTTCAATACCTGATGGAGTTAGGCTCAACCCGGTCATTTAATCTTATCATCGACGAGTTTCAGGAATTTTTCACGATCAATCCATCGGTGTATAGTGATATGCAGAATATCTGGGATACTTACCGGAAGAAAACCAGGGTTAACCTGATTGTTTCCGGCTCTGTTTATTCATTGATGCAAAGAATATTTCAGAATTCAAAAGAGCCTCTGTTTGGCAGAGCAGATAATATTATTCGCCTGTCTGCTTTCGACTTGCCTACATTGAAAGAAATCATGCATGATTACTGCCCGGAAGGATACACGAATGATGATTTGCTGGCGCTTTATTCTTTTACAGGCGGAATTCCTAAATATGTGGAATTACTCTTCGATAGTGGCGCTTTACATATAGACGAAATGATTCCTTTCATGGTGCGGGAAAACTCCCCGTTTACTGATGAAGGAAAGCACCTGCTCATAGAAGAATTCGGAAAAAATTACACCACTTATTTTTCTATCCTGAGCGCCATTTCCGGCGGGATCAATACGCAGCCCGAAATGGAAGCAGCATTAGGGGATAAAAGTATCGGAGGCCAGATTAAACGACTAATCGAAGATTATGGCATTATTGTTCGTCAGCGCCCGATACTGGCAAAAGAGGGAAGCCACACCGTCCGGTATGAAATACACGATAATTTTATTCGGTTCTGGTTTAATTACTTTGATCGCTATCGCTCAATGATTGAAATAAAAAATTTCAAAGGCTTGCAGTCGATTATTCTGGCTGATTATCCGACTTACTCAGGTGTTATGCTGGAAAGATATTTCAAGCAACAACTTGCGGAGAGTTTCCAGTACCGTGCTATCGGTTCATGGTGGGAACCCAAGGGCAGTCAAAATGAAATTGATATTGTAGCATTGAAGCTGGAAAAAAATAAGGCAATAGCCGTAGAAGTTAAACGGCAACGGAAAAACTTCAAACCGCAGCTACTAGCTGCAAAAGTAGATCATCTCAAAAATAAGCTATTAGCCAAATACCAGATTGAAATGCTGTGTTGGTCTTTGGAAGATATGTAGGGAAGACCATTTTTGCCAGGTGCAGAATACTTCAGAAAAGCTTTCTTATAAATATTTCGGAAACTCCACATATCACTACCGGCAATGAAACCGGTGTGCATCTTCCTGCCGGCTGTGACCATGCAGCGCTACCCTCTCGTAGTTTCGTTCCCTCGCAATTCTTGCACAATGCTCTTCCAGAAACCTGCCCACACTAAGGCTTCGGAAATTTTGGTTAATCCGGGAATTATATCAGCCGTTCTTCCAAACTCCCTTTCCAAATGACAAACCCTCTATTATGATCAGAATAATCATGAACAATTCTTGAAAAGTTTTGCGGATCGGTTTCCAGATACGCTTGTCGCCCTTTCTCACGAATAATGTTCACCTCCTTGTCTATCCGCTTTAAAGTATCTATCAGAGTTAGTTTATTTTTGTCAATATGCCAGATATAAGTAGCTTCATCGGTATCTAATGTTTCCAGAACGATATGATAACACTGTTCTCCGGCAAGCAGAAACACAAATGAAAACGGCTGTAATACGAACCTCAGTTTCATTACATTTCTTTCATGCCTGTCAGCCAGGAATCGAATTTGCCTTGAATGCCTATAGGATTTCCTCTTTAACAAATCTTCTAAAATACTTTCAGTATCTGAATAAATATTCCGGCCTCCTGGCAGTTCGCTTACTGTAAGAATATTTTGTTTAGTGCCTGGCTCCTGGCCCAGGAAACTTTTATTCAGGAATTGAAATTTTACAGTTTCAATAATTTCCTTACTGATATTTTCAATTTCCGGGGAAGTTGCTGATTGAGATAAAATCACACCGTTCTCTATTTCAGCATAAATATCAATGGTTACATATTTTGATTTTAAAACCTTAGTAAAATAAGGCTTTAATACTTCAAATTCCGGCCTGAATTCTTCATTTTCTATTTCAAAATCTAACTGCTGCTTACTATCAAGATACACAAAGCCTACATTTCCATATCTGAAATCCAAATCTTCTATAGCTATTTTGATTTGTTTTTCAATGAGCCAGCTTAGCCTTTCGGGAGTAAATTCAGTAGGTTCGTCAAACAAACTTGCTTGCCTGGCTATCTGACGATAATAAATATTTCGTTTCAGAAACAATCTGTTCAGGTAATCAATTTTGATATCCCGATAATCAAAGACAGTCGGATTAATTTCAGAACGTTGCACACGTCCCATGTATTGAATCAACTTCCCTTTGAAAGAAAACGGGTACACCAAAAACAAAGAGCTGATATTCGACAAATCAGAACCTTCTCCAAAATATTGCCCTGTTGTTATCAATACCTGAAAGTTACTCTGTTCCAGGGTTTTCCATTTTGATTTCCTATTATCTTCAGAATCATCCCCACTCAGCGTAATCACTTCATACGATCGCTTCAGGAAAAGGTAGAGTGTATCAATATGTTCTTTTCTTTCCGTAATAATAACTATTCGTTTTCCTTTGGAAAGTTCTCTATTAATATCATTCAAAATGAGCTTATTCCGTTCTGAATCGTGAACCAGTATCTTTGAAAGTATCTCGAAGTTATCTGTCTTGGAATTGAAAGGAACATCCAGATTTGTATTCCTTACAATAATTTGAGGATGTTTGAAGCTTTCAATTTCATCACTTTTAACCTCCGAAATCACATCACCCAAATATGAAAAAATGAGTTTACCATCATTGTATTTCCTAAATGGTGTTGCAGTTAAGCCATATAAATAATAGGTTTCTAATTTTTCAAGCGCATTATGGAATGTTTCCGCAGGGATATGATGGCACTCGTCTACAAGAATGACCCCAAACTGATTTTGGGTTAATTCAGCTACCTTAGGTAAACTTTGAATGGTTGCAATAGTAACCTGTTTTCCTATACTCTTCTTCCCCTTGCCAATGATGCCAATTTCGTGTTTTGGGATTCCAAGAAATGCCTGAATACGTTCTTGCCATTGTTCCAATAAATGTTTGCGGTGAACTATTATTAAAGTTGGCTGCCTTTTCTCTGCTACAATTTTCAACCCTATAATCGTTTTTCCTGAACCGGGCGGAGCAACAATAACACCAAAATCCTTTTTTGCGACAGCTTGAAGCGTTTTATCCTGATGCTTTCGTAAAGTGGCGTTGAAGGCGAAATGAATTGCCTCTTTATATTTCCGCAAGTCTTGAAAATTAAAATCCACTTCCAGTTCTTTGCAAAAACGTAAAAATTTCCCAACGAATCCTCTCGGAACGATGATCTCATTCTCGGTTTCTTCAATAAGCCTGTAATATCGTTCTGTTCCAAATGTATTTTTACCAGACTTCTTTTTAATAAAGAACTCTGAATTAGCCAAATTTAATTCTTCCTTTAGAAAATTGATTATGGGGAGAGTTAGCCCATCTTTTTGAATACGGAGGTTTTGGTCAAGTACAATAGTTAGTTTATTGCGTAAATTTGCAGGAATTGGCAGATTTTGCTTCGTGGAAATTTCCTGATAGAAGCCATCTAACATAGTTGTGGAGACTCTTTCCATCTCATTCAGGAATTGCCATTGGGCCGGAAACGGCTCAAATGTTTCAGTACAAATAAAGCAGCTATTGCCCTTTCTCATTGCCTGCCCGAAAAAAGGCAAAGCAATAAGGTTACCGAAACCTTTACCGGAAAGGAAATCCTGGTTAGGAAATAAACGGTCGAAACTGGAACTTTTATCAAACACTGAAAATGCGCCTGATTGCTCTAATAGAGAAATGAAAATTTTTCTACTTCTAACAGCAGGGTAAGATTTATCGAAAAATATCCAAACATGGCCACCATTTCCTGACCGTGAACGTTCTAAATAGGCGTGAATATTTCTGTCCTTGCAAACATTTAAGAAATTTACGGCTTCCTTTTTCCAGTCATGTTCATCAAAATCTGCCACTAAAAACCAAGAGGTATTATCTGTTAATAAGGGATAAATACCTATTTGCTGTAAACCTTTCAAATGCTTTTGAATCTCATTCTCAGTAAGAGGCAGGTAAGCTTTGTTTGGATAATTTTGAAATGTTCCACCATTCAACTTATGCATCCGATAATGATAAGGGTCATAATGATAAGCCGGCATATAACCGGATTTCCCGTCTTTCTCCCATCGAATTGCAAAAATCTCTTCACGTCCTTTGAACAAAGAACGAAAGGTATTGATGCCGGAAAGAGTGATTTCGTCCATCTGTTTTTATCGTAAACACCCTCCTAATTTATATAAGTTAAGCACACAAAAAGGCTTCATTTAATTCAATTGTTTAAAGGCCCCTTCCATTAACTCCTGCTCTGTTTTTGAAATTCCAATTCGGTTAGCCACATCTCTCCACCGCCCTACACTATTTAATACTTCCGCGATAATGATTTCCATTTGCTTTTCATTAAGCCTAAAAAATTCACCTACACTTCTGGCCAGATCAAAATCCAAAGCGTTGTTATCCATATCGATATTCAGCGCCAGTCCGTCTTTATCTACAGAAGGGTTTAAATCATAAGCGGGAGACAAAACCCAACCCTCACGAGTTAGTATAAAGCCGTGATTACGTAAATGATCATCCGTATTTGAAATAGCTATGTTAAAAACAATTCTACGCCATAGCTGATGTAAATTTTCATTCACATCAGCGCCATAAGTCTGAATAAATTCAGCAATATCTAAATAGCTTGCGGTATTATCCCGAATGGTATCTTCATTGTTCCCGGTCATGGTCATAGCAGAGGCAAAATGAATACGTTCGCCATTTTCTCTGTCAAACCGCTTAGTGAAAAACGTATGATATTTTCCTGCTACTTTTTTTATCCTGCAGGAGGCCATGGCTATCCCTGTATTAATAGCCAGATTATAAGCTAAATATTCCCAGGCCCCTTTATCAATAGTATCATTTTTGGAGGGAAATTTGGCTATCCATAAATCTTTGTTTTGATCCAGAATATTTGCTTTAGGCCTCGCCCCTCCTAATGAAGAACCCGGAGCCATTAAGATAGCCAGCCATTTTCCATCATCACTTTCAAAGTTATCCGCTGCCTGCTGTAATTCACGAACGGAAGACCACGGCGGAGTGGGTGTTTCATGGCTATTATCCAAAAACGGGCCCTCCAAATCCGTTTTGAAGCGTAACGCCCCCATGCGACTTTCGTCGTAAACCCCTAATAAGTAATCAATATCATATAAAGTGGGCGCCTTTTCTTTCCGTTCTTTAGCCTGCAGCATGGCTCTTCTTTTCATCAGAGTACGCCCCCAACTATCGGGCATACTGTCTAAAAAGACACCGAAGTTTTCTTTATTCGCAGGAAACTGGGCTCCCGAAAAAAATTGAATGTCAGGATCCAGTAATCGCTGATGCGCCGATTTTATCCATGCTTTATCGTACTCAAAACTAAATGCCTTTTTCCCTTTAGCAAAATGAGCCGAAAGTATCCCAATAATCTTCGGGGCAGGCATTCCTCTCCAATGAGCAAAAACGTATATGTCGAATTTGTTTCGGGCCATAATCTACTTCAATAACTCCAGGTCCTGTAGTTTTCTTCCAAACTCATCATCAGCACCCAATTTCAATATATCATTCTGTAAACCCAATACCCTGAGTACATTGAAATAAGCTCCCAATGTCACGCTTGCATCCCCCTTTTCAATCAGGTATAGTGTAGAACGGGCAATACCCGCCCGCTCAGCAACCTGAATAGTGGTCAGTTTCCGGCGTTTACGCGCAAGTTTTATATTTTCACCCATTTGTTCCAGCAACTGATTATACTTGGGAAAAACAGATTGTTTCTTCTTATTCATAAACAATATATGATTGTTATTTCATTCAAATATATATATTATGTTTGAAATAACAATCAAATTGTATTTAAATCGCTTTCAGTTTATAGGCATACACATAATCTACCTTCCGCTTTTCCTGCGTATTATCTATCCAGGCTTCTTCCTCATGATTGATAGCTACCAGGTCAGACACGTTATAATCCCTGAACCTGTCCGTCACCTGCTTTAAGGTATCCGCCTCTTCGCTCGTAAAACCGGCGTCCGCAGACCGGTCACCCATGCTGTATGTTTCTTTGTACCTTCCGTTATCCAGAAGTTCCCGGTAACGAACAATGTACCCGGCTTCAGCACCGTACTCTAACAGGCTCTCATACCGGCTGGGCACCGTACCATATTCTATGGCACGATATTCCAGCCCCAGGAACGACACCCCGTAATTACGAAAATGCATAAAATCAACATAGAAAAGCAGCTTATTCAAAGCGGTTTTCGTAGGGTTCAACTGCGCAATAAGATGCTGAATCACCCGAAAGGTCTTTCCAATGGCAGCCCGTTTATAACCATTATAACGTGTAGGCTTGTCTTCCACACCCAAAACATACTGAGCAATAAGCTCACCATGATTCTCTTTATGCTTCATCTCCATCAGCCGCTCCACCGCCTTCAGAACTTTCTCCTTTTCCTTGCCTTCTAACGCTCCTCCCAGTAAAACCAGCTTCCTGAATTCTTCCGGGTCATCGGCCAACTGAATCAGCCGGGCATTAGACAGGCTCGGCACCTCCCCAGCCTCATACTGACGGTAAATATGGACACCAAACCCCAACACCTCAGCCATCCTGGAGGCCGAAAGCCCGTATTTCTCCCTCACCTCCTTAATCTCTTCAGGGAAAGGCAGATTATACTTTTCACGATACTGATTATGCACCTGACGGAGATTAATCTCATCCAGGTCATCGGTAGTAAACTGCTGCCCGCAGTCTTCATAATAATGATATACCACCTCATAATCCTCCTTACGGAAAGGCAGTGTTTCTTTCCGGATCTTCACTTCCAGCACATTGTCACTAAAGGGACTTTCTATCGTTCTCATTACTTTCAGGATTTACATTTAAAAGGATAATTCATAGGATACTCAGCCACATGAAAGGAAACACAAATGGCCCTTTTGTTCGGAAACCCAAGAGATATCTTTATATATACCTCCTGCTGTTTCATTACTTTCCCAAATACCCATAGGTCATTCCCCAAAAACTGTTTATCCGCCAGTGGCCCCTCAGAATAATCTTCAAGTAAAAGGCCTTCAATTATCTTCTTTCTTTCACCAGGACTTATCTCTAACAATAAAAGGGCCTTTGTATTTTTCGCCCTGTCATCCATAAAGATGATATCCCGGATTCTCATCTTCACTTTAAAGTCTTCCAGAAATTGTGTTACTATTAATGCGTTCATTAAACAGTTTTTGTGTGAATCTGAAACAAAGGTACGTATAAAACTTTAAAATTAAAAATTTGAAAAAATATATTAAAAAATTAAACTTTAAAATAAAAAAATTCAAGATAATTTCTTCACAAAATATTTTGGAGACTCCACATATCCCTGTCGGTAATAAAACCGGTGCGCCTCTACCCTCCGGCTATGGCAATGCAGTTCTATCCTGTCGCAGTTCCGTTCCCTGGCAATTCTTTCACAATGCTCTTCCAGAAGCTTGCCCACACCCCGGCTCCGGAAATGTTCATCGACAGAAAAGTAGCTGATGCGGGCAAAATCTCCCTTTAATGCGATCTGCGGGATAATATGAATAGATATAAAGCCGATCACCTGCCCATCCGTTTCCTCAGCCACCAGGCAATACTCGTCAGGATGGGTAATGGATGAATGGATTTTATCGGGTAGAAAATCTGCTGCACCTTCATAGCCCATTTGTTGCAGTAAGTCGGCAATAACGGGTGCATCCTTCTCATTTATGGGTCTTATGTTCATGACGTAGTTATTTGATAAATAAATTTACTCTCAATGGGCTTACGTTGGCAGGGACATTCCTGGGTAATCAAATCCATATAAGCTTGGCATAAATTATCTTATTTGCCAAACTTATATTTAATAGTTCACCTATCTTCTTTTCAATAATTCCAAATCCTGTAGTTTTCTTCCAAACTCATCATCAGTACCCAATTTCAATATATCATTCTGCAAGCCCAACACCCTAAGTACATTGAAATAAGCTTCTAACGTTACACTAGCATTACCTTTTTCAATTAAGTATAAGGTAGAACGGACAATACCTGCGCGTTCCGCAACCTGAATAGTGGTCAGTTTCCGGCGTTTGCGCGCAAGTTTTATATTTTCACCCATTTGTTCCAGCAACTGATTATACTTTGGAAAAACGGGTTGTTTTTTCTTATTCATTATTGATATTTGATTGTTATTTCATTCATATATAGATATTATGTCTGAAATAACAATCAATTATTCTAAAATCAAGATAGACTTACCCTATTATAAATCAACATCTGTTAATTTCTATAACAGCAGCATCTTGATAATTAGTATGTTCTCCATATCTCACATAACCAAGCTGATTGGTCACCAATCTAGTCTTATGAATATTGAAGTCTCTTACATTGCAATGATGATGTCCGTAAATCCAATAATCAATATCACTAACTTTTATTAAATCTGTTAAATCAGAGGCAAAAGCTTCATTTATCGCACTACCTCTATACTTTTCAGGATAATTTTCAAATACAGGAACATGGTGTGTTACCACAATAGACAAGGCATCTGTAGATTCTTTTAGAGCACCTTTCAAAAAATGCACACATTCTTTATGAAGCAAATTATAACAAAATCCGACCCTTTTTCAGGTCGGATTTCTGGGGAGGTCTCTATTATTTTTTAATTATCAAGGACGGCCTACCATATGCCCTTCTATAGCACTAGCAGATGTTTACTTTAACAACAAACAAGTTCTATTGTCCTTTTGAGGTTTCAATAACTCTAAATCTTTTTAAACTACCCAAAAAACAAACTACATGAACTACTTAGAGCAACACATTCATCAAATTTCAATATTATGTCTATTTTGTGCATCTTCTAGTTTATCACCTTGAAAGTTGACTTCGCAATAATGAACACCATTCCTTTTATGTATTTCAAATGTCCCATGCATTGTATCAATAGATAAGTAAACAGATTGATTCAAAGCTTTAAACACTTTTCTATCATTTCTTCTAGACAAACTGGGATTATACTCCCACCCGTTAAACTGGGCAATATAGCTCCCTACTTCACGTGCCAAACTAACTCTAATCCTTTCATCAGAATTTCCCCAAAGATTTATGAAATTAATCTGATCTAGATATTGATCTACCCTATCTCTAAATCTAATGGGTAAAGCTAGTGCATCCCAGCGCCCGCACAATTCATTAAACTGCCGTTGTTTACTAGATAAATATGAATCCAATAAATTAAAATGATCTAACTCACTAATATTATTCAGTATTTCCTGTGAAATTACTTGCTCTTCATTTACATTTAAGTACTCGTTTCTAATATTAAGTTGATGTACGCTGAAATCTTCTGCTGTTTTAAAACTAACTACTGGAATATCACTATTGAATGCTCTCTTAAAAAACTCCGATTCATTACCATTCCATTTCACATACTGAATTGAATTTCCATCGGCTTGATCATCAATGTCGATTTTTCTAAATTGGTTAGCAATTAAACTTTTTAGTCGTTGATGAAGAAGTGCCTCTCTTCCATATTCCTGAAGAATCGTAGTAAATGAACATCCTTTAGCTATTTCTAAAGTTGCATAATTCATAGGCAAATACAACCTTTCAAAAGAATATGTCTTAAGTTTCTCGACAACTGTAATGAAGTCTTTAATCAAAGAATCTGAATTCTCAATTTGTATTAATGGGCAATATGAAAAATTATTAATGTATAAATTCATATCCTACTTATCGCTTAAAAGGTCGCTAAGTCTATTATCCCACTCATCAAAAAAACCACTAGGCCATCTCTCCGTTCTTCCATCTTCCTCTATACTAAAAGTCTGCCTTTGAGCAACTCTATCCAAACTAAAGAAGTGTATAGCGGTATTTTTTGCACTTAGCTTCTTATTCTTTACTGCTACTCTAATTCCATTCAATAAGTGGTCACTATGAGTTTCTATAATCACCTGAACATCATTTTCCGCAGCCAAAGCCAACAACATTCCTATTTTTGACTGTGCAGATGGATGTAAATGTGCTTCGGGGTTCTCAATAATAATTAAATCCCCGGGCTTTGCAATAAGCGGAGCTACTATTACGGGCAAACTAAAACTGAAACCAAAACCTACCTGTAGCGCAGAAAAATCTTCACCTCCTGATCCTTTAATAGAAAATGTAAGTCTTACCGTGTCTTTTCCATCATCAGATACTTTAGCTGTTACTGGCCTACCAATTATATCCTCTAACCAAGCATTAATATTCCTATATAACAATTTGGGATTATCCAATGCACTAGCTTCTCTTAACGATGGATGCACTAAAGCTTCAATTCCTACTTCTACATTTTCTGAAACCGCTTTTTGAATAAACGCTGGTGTCTTCTCTCCTTGAATCCCCAAATTAGTATTATGTGTCCTTATTGTATATACTTTATCATAGCTTTTTCTGGGCCCAAATCTTTCAGCTGACAAGTATGTAAAACTATCATTAAACAAAGCTTCATTCTTATAGCCCTCATCACCTGAAAAATAAAATGGTGCTTTCTTCTCCACTGGGTTTGATGCGTCAATCGTCCATTTATAGTGCTTTTCCTTATTGTTTTCTAAGGCAATTTCAACCGTTTTAGGAAATGCTTTTTTGTTACATAATTCTCTACAATTCTCCAAGTCTACAAATCCACTATTCTCTAGTTCTACTTGATTTTCATACTGCAATTGCTTGCTTGCAAAGCTTTGTTTAAGTAGTAGCAATGACTGAATTACGCTAGATTTACCCATACCATTAATACCAGTAAATAGAGTAAGAGGAGCTAATTCAAATTGCTCATCTTCAAATATCTTAAAATTCCTAAGTCTTATTTTGGTAATCATTTTACAAATAATTTCAAAAATTCCTGTAGTAAACTAAATCTGTTAATAACAGCTGTTTTAGAACTTGTTGTGTCATTTATTGATTTAAACATGACTTCATCTTCAATCATAAAATGAGAATACTCTTCTATAAAACGCGCTTTATTATTCATAATATACGAAAAATCTTCTTCTGTAAGTTCTAATAAACTCCATGAGAGTGTATCAAACACCGCTTTATTAGGTAGCTTACTCCATTGTGAGTAAGGCTTTGGGCGATAGAAGGCATTGCCTCCAAATATGTTAAATGCCCTATACATACTTAACCTAAAAAGTTCTTTTATTTCATTTACGTCATCATCGCTTCGCTGATACAAGTCGAAAAGAGCTTCTGATAAAAACAAGTCCATTTTTCCACTATAATCTTCGTAGTTAAAAACCTGGAAAGCAATGAAACGATTTACATACTCACGATCTACCATACGACGTGAAGTCACTTTTCCATTAGTAGCTTTCTTAAAGATATCTTCAGAAGCCAGTTCTTTAGTGAGTATAACAGGCTCGCCTTTAAAAATAGCATTTCTAATCTCTTGTCCAGTCAGTTTTAAGCCTCCTGTATTAATACGATGAAAAATATTATACTTTACATCTTCCGGCGTGCCTGGGCTAATAACATAAGCTGTAAGTTCTGCATTTAAAATTCTCTCTTTCAAAAAGCCTGGAAATCTATAATCTTGAAAAAACAGTCCTTCACAATCCTTGTCTAAATATTCAAGTGATTTTAATTTGAACTCGTTGTTCAGAAAACTTTTAATGGTACTTAATCGTTGCAGTCCATCTATAACTCTCCAAGGCTTTGTAGTGCCATCCAAATAAAACATCGGAATTGGCAGTTTTATCATTAATGATTCTATAAAACGACTTTTTTGAATAGGATTCCAAAGGCCTGTCATTCTTTGAAGATCATCCAATGTTTCAATATCTATTTCAGTATCAAAGTCAGGTAAATCTTCATTTTCAGATATATCATTAAAATAAAGAGTATCATCTAGCAGTTCTTCAAATACATTAGGGTCGATAAGTCGTAGAAGCTCCGAAACCCTAAAATGTTGTAAGCGAACATTTACATCATCTGGATCAAAGGACAATTCTTTTTTATATTTAAAATCTGACCTTATTATTTTCCTTATCATGCCCGTTACTTCTATTAATATACTTTAGCTATTTCCAACACTTATTATCATTAACGTTTAAATTTTGACGTTAAATCAATTTATGAACTTCTACGATTTTTTCCACGATCATAGAAATGCGTTCTCCATTTTTACAAATACTTCTTTTTTATAAACATAGATCAGATCCATAAATTAAGCCACTTGTCTTAAATATTATTTTTGACAAAGATAATATTAGTTTTTAAAGTAGATTAGGAAAAAGATAATGGATGACTTCCAAATACAAATTCTAAACATTTGGCTTAAGAGCTCTTCAGAAAAGATGCGCTGACCTTCTCGTACTTTTCTAGAAACATTGCTAGATTCTTTTTAGAGAAATACTTACAAAATCACATCAATAACTTATATTAAAACTATTCTAAGATAGTTATTGTTAGGTAAATTCATATGATGAATATTATATTGTATCATTTCACCTTATCATTTTAGGCGCCCTCTCTTACTAATGACGACATCAAATAAGGGCTTTAATGAGTCCCTAGTGTGATTCTACAAAACTTATTAATTCCTTTACAAAGCTATCAAGGTTGTCTTTAAAATTAACACTATTGTCTTCTATAAACAAATAGTGTTGTTTCTTCATTTCTTTAATTAAATCTAACGCTTCCATTTCAGAATATCCACGTATCGACTCTTTTGGCATATATATAGATTTAGAGTTTATTTCGATACTTTCAAAAATTCTTTTAAACTTCCTTTTTTGTAAAGATATTTCTATTAATCCTCGCAGACCGTAAAGGCCATTCTTTAAGAAGAACTCTACGATAAAAGTTTCAGACACAGTAAAATCACGTTTTAAATAACTCTTAAAATTTCTAATTATTCTTTTCCTATTCCTCTTCTCAAACTTATCGCTAATAAAACCGAATGGAAGCATTATTGTTGCAACTAATAAGAAAATAGCTAATAAATAAATAAAAAATCTTGTGACATGAATAAGTATACTTCCCTCAAAAATTCTTTGCCAAAATGTTCTTGTCTCCTTATTTAAATAAGATTTTACAATACTAATCTTACTAACTCCTGCAATTTTCCCCTCAGGAATTATTTCAGGGTGTTCATCCATATTGTGAAGAACTAAAATCTTCAAAACAAAAAAATCATCTTTTTCAAATATAAAATCAGTGAATTTTACTTTATTCTCATTTTTCAATACTTGTCCTATACTTTCTTTAAGGTAATCGTTACTTGACTGAATTAATGTCGGTTTTTCTAATATTATTCCGTTATCAACAACAAACCCTAACGGAAACTGATTATCATAATAATTCTTAAGAACATTAGAGTTTCCATTGTTTGTAATTTTCAATGTTATCAAACTTAATGTCTCTCTCTTTGAAAGAATACTTGTACTATCATATAGAATATCTATCTTATTAATATTTTCCTTCAAATCTACAACTGTAGTATTACTTAAAATATCAAACTGAATTTGAGGGGATGTACTTCTATAGAAATCAGTGTATACAGAAAGAAAACCAAATATAAGTCCGGTTAAGAGTCCTAAGGCATATTTTCTATCAAGGTTACTTAGTAGTTTCCCCATTATTTATATAGCTAGTTTATAGATTGTTATATCATTCAATATTAGGATTATTTTTATTAATTCTCAGAAAAAAAGTGAGATAAGCTGTTCATTTATATTAGATAAATTACAAATGGCTAAGTTTGAATTAAACATTAACATTCATGATTATATTAGTTTGTTCATTATCAACTTCTCCAGTCTCGCCACCATCTCATCCTTCTCCTTCAACATCCTCTCATACAATTCAATCTTTTCTTCATTTAGCTTTTTGATTTCTTCCAACGCCCCCAACCACTTTTCAATAGGATTGATATAAAAGTTGGAATTGTAGTTTACATTTCCATTAGAGCATGAATTATCATTGAAAGTATTAGTAATAATATTCACCGCCTGCTCTTCATCAAAATTCTTAATCGCCTCCACAGGAATTTTCAGGGCCGCAGAAATTTGCTGTAACAAAGCAGTATCAATAGTCTCCTTTTGCTCTAACAAAGAAATCTTTTGCTGGTTCCAGTCTTCGCCCAGTTCGAAGGCCAGGGCGTCTTGCTTGATGCCGAGCATTTCGCGGAAGCGTTTTACGTTGCGGCCTTCGTGGATCTTTTTAGTTGTAGCTGTCATCATTTAAATAGGTTTTTGGTTATCATTTATACCGGCAAATACCTCGCCATAATGGGATATGGGTCAGTAAATTGCTAAAGTAGTGTTTCTTCTGAAAAAGAACGAGTATAAAGATATGTAAAAAACATATAAACTGCTCACCTGCTGATGTAAAATACAAATTCACGAAGTGGGATACCTGTGCAATCCGTTCAAATTTTGTGAAAACAAAAAAACACAGCACTATGAAACAGATACGTAATGTAAAGGTATATGACCGGTTCCTTCGCCGGGGTTCGAGAGGCGCAGAATGCGGCTATTATATAAAACTCCCTGAAATCAGGCTTTGCGGTAAATGGCTGCTGGAGTGCGGGTTTGAAATAGGCCACCAGATAGAAATAACCGTGCAGGAGAATAAACTGACCCTTACCCTGGTGCCTGACAGCGCACCGGAGAAAGATTACATTACCCGCCTTAAAGAAATGATGCAGAAAAAATGGGAAGAGGAAGACCGGGCAGCGGTGAAGAGTTTAGAGAAGGCGGCAGCAGGATATAAGTGATGCATTGGATTAGGTAGGAGATACGCGGTTCTGTAGCCGTGTACAAGGGGGCCTGAAACCTGACCATGGAGTGGCTGAAAACCGGGTGAAGATCAGGTGTGCAGCATACACTGGATTAGGAAGTAGGGCGCCCATCTTCTAATTAAAACTAACCCGATAACATCTTATAGTTCTTCTCATTTTTGTACGTTTGCATAACAATCCTCTTTTGAAAATGAAAGGTGTTACTTTTGAGAAAGATAGTAATGGGAAGAACCGCTACGTCCGTTTTGATTTACAACAATACGGGGAACAACTGCGGCCTATATTTCAAAAATTGGGTATTGAATACACCCCTGATGACGGCGAAAACGGATTAAATTCTGACGAATTCCTGATTGCTACTAAAAAATTGCTGCGCAAGAAGTTTGATGACCGTAAATAAGATTCTTGAAGGTTTTGTCGGGAAACTTGGGTTATAATGCTCGTTTTACAAGTTTCGGTTCTCGACTACGCTCGAACTGACAAATAGCGGTCCTTTCTGTCAGTTCGAGCGTAGTCGAGAACCACGTGAATAGAAAGCTATCTCAAATATTCAAAGTACCCCTACTTCCGCATGGCTTCCGCCACTTCCACCGGCAAATCGGATTCCAGGATATCGGCACCTGCTGAGAATATGCTGCGGTAGGCTTCGGCGCGGGCTTTGGGGTCTTTCAGCTTATCGTACACCGGCGCGGCGGAGATCATGCATCTTACGCCGCGGGCATGGAGCAGGTCATACATCTTTTTGTTTTCGGGCTTGTTTTCTGAACCGATGTAGGCAATCATGTTCTTCCACGGCACGCCGGCGGCTTCGTATTCTTTCATGGCCTCCTCGGTTTTTACAAAAGCGCTCATCATGCGTTTAGGGTTATCGCGGTAATAAAACAGAGCCTGCTCGGCGGTATGAACCGTCACCATCATATAAGTATCGGCCTTGTTTTTACGGATGATTTCGGTGATCATCTGCATGGGTACGTCTTTCTTGTCGAGGTTCAGCACGGTTCTGCCTTTGGCCCAGTCCATGGCCTCCTGCAGGGTGGGAATCCGGTGAGGAGTGAGGTTGCCATCGGCATCTTTTAGGCGGAGTTTTTTTACTTCTTCCCAAGTGTAGTCGGCCAGCTTGCCGGTGCCGTTGGTGGTTCGATCCAGCGTGGCGTCATGCAGGAGCACGATCACGCTGTCTTTGGTCAGCCGGGGATCGATCTCGAAAAAGGCCGGGGTATGGTTCAGCACATATTCGAAGCCTTCGATGGCGTTTTCGGGGTAGCCGGAAATGTGCGTGCCGCGGTGCCCGCTGATGATCTTCCGGCCGTCATCGGGATTCCCGAACCAGGCGCTGATGGCTTTGAAGTTTTTAAATTTCAGACGGTGCTTTTGCGCTTCGGAGGAGAAGGTTACGCAAAGGAGGGTCAGGAGTGATAAAAAAATCTTGTTCATAGTATAAAAAAAGTTCCGAGTTCCGAGTACTTAGTTCCGAGGGTTATTCATCAATCTGATAGGCATCAGAATAAGCCTTTTAGAAATATTTATTAAATTTCATAGTGTTCTTGGTGCCTTTCCTTTGGGTTCTTTGCGAAATACATTTTTGCACAAAGATCACAACGATATCTTTGCGGTGCTACAAAAATGAACTACAATTTAGCATTCAGCAATTCCAGCGTAAATCCTTCATCATTACTTAACGTAAACCGCGTAACGGAGGAATTCTGCTGCACGATGCGCCGGTAGTTGGTCAAAGGCATCCCCAGCTTATGTGCCATAAACAGTCGGTTCACCCCGTTATGGGCCACCACCAGGAAAGTACCCTCCCGATGCGTACCCAGCAGCTCTTCAAAAAAGGCGTCTACCCGGGTCACTACTTCCTGCCCGGTTTCTCCGTTTACCCCGGCTCTGTTAGTTGAAGGGTCCGCACTCCACTTTTCCCATGAATCAGGGTGTTCTTCTATAAACTGCTCACGGGTCTTGCCCTCCCACAATCCGAAATCTACTTCAATGAGGCGGTCATCTTTCGTCACCTCTCTGCCCGATACGATCTGCGCGGTCTCGTACGCCCGCAGCAGCGGTGAAGAGAATATACCCGTAAAGGTTACGCCCTCCAGCTGCCGGCGTACGGCTTCGGCCTGCGCACGCCCTTTCGCATTCACCGGGATGTCGGTACGGCCGCAGTAGCGGTTGTTTTGCGCATTAAAATCGGTTTCTCCGTGTCTTAAGAGGTATATGGTCAGCATAGTTATTTAGAAATTAGCCATTAGTTGTTAGCTATTAGCCGTCAGCCGGGCCACGATCTGCTTATGTGTAGCCGGACTGAGGACTAAAGGATGTTTCTTTTTTTGAGTTCAATAATAAAATTACGGTAGTCCTGCTCGTAGTCACTAATCATAGACGGCACAGGCTCCACCACTTTTTCGGGCCGGATCATGGCCTCTGCTGCTTCCGAAAGCGATGCGTAATACGTACCCGATGCCGCCAAAACCGCAGCCCCCGCTGCACCGGAAGTGTTTTTCATTTTTTGTACCGGCACCTGCAATACCGTGCTTCGAATGCTCAGCCAGACGTCGCTGTTGCTACCGCCACCGGCAGAAAATACACGGTCTACCCTTTCGCCCGAAAGCTCGCGGATGCGCTCATAGGCATATCGTTCCACATAGGCCACGCCTTCCATGCAGGCGGCAAAAAGTTCTTCTTCTTTCCAATCGTCATTCCAGAAACCTGAGGCTTGCGGAGCGAAGAAGGGGAAGCGTTCGCCTTTTTGCAGCAATGGCCAGGCGGGAAGCCCGGTGGGAATGAGCTGGGCGGCTTTAGCATTAAGCTCGGCCAGATCGCGGTTTCCGAAGAGTTTTGTTACCCAGTCGGCGCCGGTATTGCTGGCTCCGCCGGGCATCCAGTAGCCTTCGGGGTGGCGGTGGTTATAGATGGCGCCGGTGTCATCCCGGATCTCGTTCCGGGTCACCCCTTTGATCACCAGCGTGGTGCCGATGGTGGTATTCCACTGCCCGGGCTGCACGGCACCGGAGGCCACCTGGGAAACACAGCCGTCGGTCATGCCGGTGGTGATGGTTATATCGGCCGGTAGTCCCCATTTTTCGGCGAGGTCTTTCCGGAGCTGCGCTATCGGCGTGCCGGAAGGCTTTACCTCCTGCAGCCATTCCTTGCGAATGCCCAGCCCGAAAAGGTACTCCGGCCAGGTCAGATGATGCAGGTCGAAGCCCGATTTGAGAGCATTGGTATAGTCGGTTACGGCATATTGGCCACATAAACGACCGGTGATAAAATCGGACGCATGGATAAATCTGGCCAGCTTCTCTACGCGCTCCGGGAAATGATCCAGGAACCAGAGCATTTTGGGCAGCCCGCTGGAGGTATTGAATGCCCGGTAGCCGGGAATCCGGTTTTCTTCTGCGGCGGCTTTGCACCGGGCAGCTTCTTCACCTGATCGTTGATCGCTGTACATGAGAGCGGCGTGCAGCGGGCGACCATCTTTGTCTATCGGGATAATGGTGCCGGAGGTGGAGGTTACGGCTATGGCTTTTACGAGTGATACATCAATAGATAGGCGGGCTTCGTTTAAAACGGCTTCCATCAAGAGAGAGGTGATCTCCCACCATTCTTCCGGCGACTGCTCCTCCCGGGAATTTTCGGTGAGGGCAAAGGCCTGATCGTGGGCCGAAATGAGAAGGCCGGTTTCATCAAGAAGCGCTACCCGGGCGCCCTGGGTGCCTATGTCTACCCCTATAAAATATGTCTTGTTCATTTTTATTAGTTCTGGGTGTAGGGACATTGGTGTCTCTACGTAATTTTTTTGGCTGGTTTTCGAGTTACCTGGTTTTCGACAAGCTGGGCCGCGCAGGCTTGGTTCTCGACTACGCTCGAACTGACAGGAGCGGCTGCCACTTGTCACCTCGAGCGTAGTCGAGAGGCGCATTAATAACGGAAACCCGAAACTTGACAACAAAGTTGATATTTCACAACTTCACCTCCCCCTGCTTCCTGAAAAGCGAGCGCACGCCTGCCCAATTACTATACAGCCCATCATAATACTCTTTCTTATCCGTCTGCGGTTTTGCACCCAGGTAATCCGTAGGTATCGCCGCTGACGGTAGCCCCAGCGCATCATTACAGTGCTGCGCCGAGCCGATCACCGTAGCCTGCTCAAAGCCGGAACGTACCCGCACTTCCTTCCCGGTCATATCGGCGATAAGCTGCCGCAGGGTAGCGCTCTGAAGTCCGCCGCCGCAGGCCCACAGGTAGGTTTCGCGGTGGCCGGCGCATTCGGCCAGTACTTTGTAATTTTCCACAATGGAAAAGGCAATATCTACCAGGCTGGCCCAGACAAAGCTGCTGCGTTTCAGCTCGTGGGTGACCGGTACATGGAAAACAAATCCGCCGGTAGTCACAGGCGATTTCTCCGATGCGATCAACGAGCCCAGGCTACCCACGCAGTTATCATATAAATTCTCACTCAGCTCTTTTTCGATGACGTCATACGATTCATTCGGATAAAAAACTTCTTTCAGCCGCTGGTAATTCAGACCGGTGACCCCGGCGTTGGCTTCGAAAACGAAGCGGCCCGGCTCAATGTCGCGGCTGGTCCAGGTACGCTGCTCGTCATCGGTCAGGAAGCCCCCTTCCAACTTCACCACCGGCGTGGTGGTTCCTGATACGAGGATCACATCGCCGGTGTGCGGCCGGGTGCTTTTGATGGCCATCTGGGTATCGCCGCCGCCTACTACGGCCTTCACGTGCTGGCCCAGCCCCCAGTCGGCGGCTACGTCAGCCTTCACCTCTCCTACTATTTCACCCGATAAACACAGCGGCGACAACAGTCCTTCCGCAATACCGTACCGGTTGCACAGCTCCGGGCTCCAGCTTCCTGCGGCCACATCGTACAGCAGGGTTTCGGAAGCTTGCGAGTGTTCATACACCGCCACCCCGGAAAGCTCCCAAAGCGCCCAGTCGCTGATGCTCAGAAAAGCTTCTGCCTCCTGCCACAGCTCCGGCCGCTTTTCGCGAATGCCGATCAGTTTGAATACCGAAAAAAGAGAGGTGGGATACCGGCCGCTCAGGGCATATACCCGGCCTTTGTCGCCGAAGGCATCCTCCCATTCGCGTCCGCGGTGATCAATATTCGGCATGCCGATCAGCGCCTTGCCGGTCTTGCTGCTCAGCACAATGCCCTCCCGCTGGCTGGTAGACGTCACGGCCAGCAGCTTTACTTCGCCGGCCTGGGAAAGCGCCTTTCGGGTCAATGCCTTCAACGTATCCAGCAGTTCATCCGGCTTAAAAAAGATGGAATCGGAGAAAAGCGTATCGCGGTGATAAACAATATCCGCGCGTTCCACGCTCAGGATTTCGCCTGACGGAGTCACTACGGCCGAGCGTACGTTTCCGGTTCCTATATCGAGTACTAAATAAGCTTGTTTCATGTTTGTATTTTTTAGCTGTTAGATATTAGAAATTAGATATTAGATTATACATTAATATGTCTAACTACTAAAAGCTAACGTGTAAACTACTTATAGCTAATAGCTAACTTCTAATATCTTTCTCAAATTCTCTCCAGTATCTGACGGTTCGCAATGCGTTTCGGATTTACCTCTCCCTTCTCAAACCATTCCGACAGCGCTTCGTTCATGATCCGTACGTGATGGTCTTCTACCTCATGCGTAGCGCCGGCAATATGCGGCGTGGCCAGCACATTTCCCGAACGGATGATCTTGTAGTCCAGCTCGTCGGGGGGTTCGTGGTCAAACACATCCAGAATAGCGCCCCGGATCTTTTTCTGCTCCAACGCTTCGTACAGGGCGTTCCGGTCCACCACCACGGCCCGGGCCGTATTGACAAAGATAGCCCCGGGCTTCATTAAACGAAACAGGTCAGCACCGATCAGTCCTTTGGTTTCTTCCGTTACCGGTAAATGTACCGACACAATGTCGTTTTCCGCAAATACTTCCTCAAGGCTACTGTTTTTGTAGTGCGGAAAAACGGCCGGATCCACGTAAGGGTCATAATAGGCGATCTCGCAGGGGAAGTCTTCTATCCGGGCCGCAATCAGCTGCCCGATGGCCCCGAAGCCCACAAAGCCCACCTTTTTACCTGCCAGCTCATTTCCTTTGAAAATCAGGTAAGACGTATGCGCGCCCTCATCCCATTTGCCCGATTTCAGCCATTCAGTAGCAAATATCGTGTCTCTCAGGAAAGTGATCACATTGGCAATGAACAGCTCGGCCACCGCCTGGGCGTTCCGCGCCGGGGTATAAAACACGGGGATATGGTGCAGGCTGGCGGTTTCCAGCGATACATTGGAAGGCGTACCCCGGCAAACGCCTATAAATTTCAGGTGCGGGAAAGCATTAATCACCTTTTCCGTTACGTGGTCATGCTCTGTAACGAGGGCCTCCGCGCCCGACTCGTGCAGAAGCGCCAGCAGCTCGTCTTCGTTAAAGGCCCTGCCATTCACTTTCCACGGCCGGTACACCGTTTCTCCCAAAATCCGGTTTAACTCTCTTAATCCTCCTTCGTTATATGGCGAAGTTACTAGTACTTTCATAATCTATTGGTAAATAATGTTTATTTAGCTTTGAGCTTAAAAATTAGTTACGGGTAAGCTGCCACTGTCACCTCGAGCGAAGACGAGAGGCACTCGGTTCTCGGCTGCGCTCGAACTGACAACAATACTGCATTTGTCAATAACCGCATAATCGAGAGGCTGGTACTTAATTCTCAATTCATTCATATTTATGGATTTCAGGAATAGTAATAAACCGCGTCAGCACCGCACTCAAAAAGTACAGCCCGGCCAGTATCCACACCACCCCTTCGGCGCCGGTACTTCCTATAAATATTCTTACAATGGCTGGGCCGGTAAAAACGGCCAGTCCCGCGCCCAGGTTTAACACCGACATGGCCGCGCCCTTATCTTTCTGCACCAGTGAGGGCACCAGGGCCGATAGTGGCACATAACCCGCCAGGCAGGCACCCCACAAAATACCGGCAGCCAATACCAGTGCGTAGCTGCCCCCACCTATCTGCGGCGAATAATACAACAGCAGCGTGGTAAGCCCGCACCCTACTCCACCGAACCAGATGATGGTTTTCTGCCAGCCCATCCTGTCGCCCACAAACCCGAAAATGAGGTTAAAGGCAATATTGCTGGTAAAAATCGTTCCCCAGATGTACAGCCATTGGGTGGTATTAAACCCGTGCGACTCCATGTATACCGGAAGAAATACCGGGAAGGCAAACTGGGCGGTGGTATTGATCACCCGCACGATTCCCCCCAAAGCCACCTTGGGCTCTTCCTTCATAATAGTCAGGCCTTTCAGCAGCTCCTGCCACTTGCTTTTGGCCGAAGCCGTATTGGACGGGAAACGGGCTTTATTGAACACCAAAGCCAGCAAAGCCCCGATAAGCACCCACAGCACCGCGCTCCACAAGGCGCTGATATGGCCCAGCTTTTCAATGGCCCAGCTGGAATAAAAGGCGCCGAATACATTCAGCCCACCCGTAAACACAAACCAGAACCAGCCTACGGCCCGTCCGAGTGATTCCTGGGGAACTACATAGGAGATCCAAACCAGGAAAGAGTAGGCAAACAGCGGGTAACCAAAGCCCCGCAGCGCATACGTGATATAGAGGGTAGTGATATCCAGTGAACCCAGTCCGCGGGAAATAAACAGCACCGTACCAATCAAATAGATCACCAGCCCCAGCAGCATAGTACGCCGCGGGTTCAGCGTTTCGGTCAGCACACCCGAAAACCAGGAAGAAATGGCAATGGTCACCCCATACAGCGTAAAAAGCGTGGCGGTATGCTGGATGGTCAGACCGCGGTCTATCAGGTAAGGACTGAGCCAGCCCTGTTCCATGCCATCGCCCATCATAAAGATAAGGATGCCCAGGTAACCCCACAGCAGGTTGGCCGGAAGGCCTATTTTATTGGCAAGATTATTCATTCTTTAGTACAGTTTATCTTCATAAAAACTCCGGCTTAAAAGACTATCGTGGAGGTAACGGGTAAATGGTCTGACGGATAGCGGTCACCGTTATACATATCCGATAATACCTTGTAATCTCCCACCTTAAAATGGCGGCTCAGAAATATAAAGTCAATCCTGTATTTGGGAGCACCCTGGAACACCCCTCCTGAAAATGCGGTCTCTTCTACCCCTTCTACCGGCTTTTGGGTGATGTCACGGGCATCGTTAAGCACCTCCTTCACCGCAGTGAGCTGGGGAGAGCCTGGAGCCGAATTAAAATCTCCCGTACAGATCACGGGGATGTCGCCGGCTATCTCCCTGATCTTTCGGGCCAGAAGCGGGCCTGATTCGGCCCGGGCTTCTTTAAGCCGCCAGTAAAAATGCGTATTGAAAAAATAAAACTCCCTGCCTGTTTCTTTAACCTTGAACCTGATCCATTGGCAAATGCGATGGTCAGAAGCATCCCAGCCCACACTTTGTACTTCGGGAGTCGGACTGAGCCAGAAAACACCGCTGTCCAGCACTTCAAAGAGCGCCGTACGATAAAATATAGCACAGTTATGCTGGTTGGCAGAAACTACTCCATACGAATGGGCCAGGTAGTCAAAACCTGCCAGGCGTTGCTTCATATCGGCCAGTTGTCTTTCGCCTCCTTCCTGCGTTCCTACGATATCAAACCCGTGTGTAGTAATCACTTTCACCACAGCGTCTTTTCGCAGATCCCACCCGTTTCCCGACTGTTCGTCAGCCTGGGTAGCATACCGGATATTATAGGTAGCCACCCTGAAGCGACTGTCGTTATTAGAAACTTCCGGCCTTTTTCCGTCGTTCCACAGCATCAAAAGCACTAAACCTATCCGCAGCAAGCTCATCATTCAATAGTTAGGGTATAAGAATCATCGATCAGGAAATTTCCAGGTCGGATTGGACAAAGAAGTGGTCACTCGGGTACACGCCACCGATATCATCCCGGATGATTTCTGCTGCCACCGGTTTAACTTTCCCCCGGTACCAGATAAAATCGATCCGTCCGCCTGACGCTGCCTTTTCGTATTTCATTCCTTTGAAAGCGTGCCCGGTAAAGCCGATCTCTTTCTGGCCATACAGGGTTTCCAGCGCATCTTTCCAGCCTTCTTCCCGTGCTTTTGTAAAAACAGGACTCTCAAAACGCGAGTTAAAGTCGCCGGTCAGGATCTGGTTAAATTCAGGCAGGTACTGCTTGCTTTCTTCTATCACCATCTTCAATTGCTGTAGCTTGGCTTCTGCCGATACGTGGTCGAGGTGGAGATTGATCATCCGGAATTCTTTCCCGGTGGCTATTTCTTTCAGCCGTACCCAGTTGGCATGGCGTGCCCGGGCGGTATCCCACGATTTGCTTCCTGCCACCAGGGGCGTTTCCGACAGCCAGTAAGTACCGGCGGTCAGCAGCTCATATTTTTTCTTTGAAAAGAGAATAGGATTCTTCGCAATGCCATGATAGCCGGTAGGGTGAGCGTCCATTTCAGGACCATCAAACCCGATCAGCTGAAAGTCTTTAAAGTATTTCTTAAAATCGTCTGACTGGCTCTTTAAAACTTCCTGGAGGCAGATGATGTCCGGTTTACGATTACGTATGATCTTCAGGCAGATATCGCGTCGCGACGACCAGCCCACTCCTTTCTCCTCGTCTTCGTCCAGTGCTACACGAATGTTACAGCAGAGCACCCGGTGTGTTGCAGCGGCCGCTGCAAAAGTTTCTGTACCGGCCGCCGCTATAAGGGGCACGGCCGAAAGTGAAAATTTCAAAAAATTTCTCCGTTCCATCGTTTATTCGTTTACTTCTTCAAAATCACGCAGGAAAGCCCCGGATTCTACCAGTTCTGCCTGCAATTGTTCTACTGAGACCTCTCCTACCGGCACGCCTGTTCTTATGGCCAGTTTCGCTGCCCTTCCGGCTGCCTCGCCCATGGCCATACACGGCGCCATCACCCGGATAGCCGACATGGCCTCGTGGGTGGTAGATATGCTCCTGCCGGCCACAATGAGGTTTTTCACCTTTTGAGGAACCAGGGAACGGAAAGGAATATCGTAGCAGTCGCCGCACCATACCAGTGTGCAACCGCCGCCATCGGGGTGATGAATATCTAATGGATAGCTGGCCACCGCAATGGCATCTTCAAAATGCCGGCAGCTCAGGATGTCTTCCTGAGTCATGGTGTACCGGCCATTGATCCGGCGGGTCTCCCGGATACCCACAAAAGGCGCGGTTTTCAGGAAGTACGCATTTTCAAAGCCCGGAACGTACTCGATCAGGTATTTCTGGATATCGTGAATCTGGCGGCGGCCTTCGGTTTCGCCGTGGCTGAGGCTCTCCGGATCGGTACCGTTCACGCCGTTAATGCGGGTCATGTTGATCCAGACTTCGCCCTTCCGGAGGCCGGTGATGATGATGGTGCGCTCTACGGGCAGGTGAAGGCCTTCTTCGGCTGCCTTCTGGATCAGGCTGCGAAGGCCCACCACGATGAACTGGTTATTCTGCCCGAAATATTCGGCCGGGATAAAGTCGGTCAGGTAGGTCCGGGGTTCTTCTGATATGCTCAGCCGGAGCTTTTCGGTATCCACACCGCCCAGGCAGAACATCAGGGTGGGCGGTTGTACGCCACCGGTTTCGTTGCCGTATTCGCAGGGCACGCCTGAGCGGTAGGCCACGTCGGCATCACCGGTACAGTCGATGATGGTTTTGGCCAGGATGGCCTCGCGACCGGCCTTGCTTTCAATGATGATGCCTTTCAGCTCGTCGCCTTCCATGATCGCATCTGAGCAGAAGGTATAGAACATGACCTCCACGCCGGCTTCCTGCAGCATTTCCAGGGCAACGGTCTTCACGGCTTCCGGCTCCACCAGGGTCAGGCTCATGTGCAGCGGGCACGGCCGGTGCTCGCTGGAAGCATCCACTGCTTTCAGGCGGTCAATAAATTTCTGGGGAATGCCCTTGATGATCTGGTTTCCTTTCTGACCCAGGAAACCCAGGATGGGCAGGCCGATGGTCATGTTACCGCCGAGGAAGCTCCGGCTTTCCAGCAGCAAAACGTTCAGGCCGTCTTCCACCGCCGCCAGGGCCGCGGTGATGCCGGATGGGCCGCCGCCCACTACCAGCACATCTACTTCTTTTCTTACCTGTATCTCCCGTGCGGGCTCTGTGATCGTTTTTTGTATGTTTGACATGGGTATATTATTATCTGAAATTATCACTCTTTTATTCTGTTTTTCTTGTTATGCCGAGTCTTTCCTGACTTTTGACCTGTTGCGGTTCTTGAGAGCTTCGTTCGCAAACTTCGCACTCTCGTGCTCGTTTGTGCTTGGTTCTCGGGAGCTTCGCTCGCAAACTTCGCACTCTCGTGCTCGTTTGTGCTCGAACTGACACTTTAGCCGCTCCCGTTTCTCATTCAAGCGCATGTGTTTTTTCTTTCAAGTAAGGATGCCACTTGTCAGTTCGAGCACAAACGAGCACGAGAGTGCGAAGTTTGCGAGCGAAGCTCCCGAGAACCGA
>Ga0206106_100183_pt1 | contig 97087 bp, 72 predicted proteins | sample 1B1ome_FD_148677 | JGI IMG/M metagenome (GOLD analysis project Ga0206106, IMG submission 148677) | Enriched microbial communities from leaf-cutter ant dump, University of Wisconsin, Madison, United States - 1B110A | ecosystem: Environmental > Terrestrial > Nest > Insects nest > Nest dump | place...
TAGGCGATGAGGTCGCCAAATGGGCGGATGCGGCGGTCGGTCGGTGGAAATAGGCGATGAGGTCGCCAAATGTGCGGATGCGGCGGTCGGTCGGGAGAAATAGGCGATGAGGTCGCCAAATGTGCGGATGCGGCGGTCGGTCGGGGGAAATAGTCGATGTGGTCGCCAAATGGGCGGGTGCGGCGGTCGGTCGGTGGAAATAGTCGCTGTCGTCGCCAAATGTGCGGGTGCGGCAGTCGGCGGGTCAAAAAGGACCGTCAGGGCGATCTACCCTGACGGTCCTTCTTACGTGGAGACATCGGAAAATGACAGCCCGAACCGAATCACTCAGGTTTAAACCTTGGCGCCAGGGCGATACTGAAAATGAAATGTTTATCCGGATGAGGTGATTCAGTTGAATTTGGCGGAAATGCTCTGTTATGCCGACATTGATCAATTGACCCGAATCGCCCAAAACTACGAATGCGCCGGCGGCAGCCATTCCAAGAATGAGCTGATTCAGTCTATTCTGGCCGCGATCAAGCGGAGCGACTCGCTGGAAAGCCGCATGAACCAGATGAGCGGCGACGAGCTGCGGTTCCTGAATTCGTTATTGTTCGAGAGCCGGACGGCATACAGCATGGAAGAGTTGAAGGCGCAAGCGGCCAAAGAGTCGGTATCCAGCTTGACGATCTCCATGCAAGGTTCCGATAACCGCGGCGCGGCGAAGGAATTCCCCATCTTGCCGGTTCAAACGGCGGCGGGAGCGAAGAAGTCCGGAAAGCGCGGCAAATCCCGTTCGCGCGCGGGTTCGGATCCGTCGAAGGAACAGGCCGAACCGGCTGCGGATCCGATCCGGCAGACGATCGTCCGGTTCAAGCATTACGGTTGGCTGTTCAACGGCTTCTCGCACCAGACCCGGTATTTGTATCAAGTGCCGGACGACGTGAAGCGATCGCTGCAAGAAGTGCTGGAGCGCAAGTTTCTTCCCTTGCTGGACATCCGGGACGAGCCGCCCGTCTACCGGGATGAAGGAAGCTTGCTGATCGAAGATTTGGAAACGTTCGTCCGATTCGTGCGCGACCATGACGTCCAACTGGCAGCGGACGGCTCGATGTACAAGCGGCAATTGCTGCAGTTGCTCGCGCTTATGTCCGTGCACGAAGAAGCGCCTGACAAGGCGGACGGCTGGCGGTTCGGTTACGGCCGCAAATTTCCGGATTACCCGGATCGATTCTCGTTCCTGTACGACTATGCTTGCCGGGAGGGGCTGATTCAGGAGCAGCCCGACCGATTGCTCGTTACGGCGGAAGGCAGAAACGCGGCGGACGGGCAGCATGGCGCAGATCTGGCGGGCGCCTATCGATACTGGCTGCGCCTGTACAAGATTCCGATTCCCAACCTCGCGGTGCTTGCGCAATGGGTCGCGCGGTTGTGCACGGAATGGACGACAGCGGAGTCTTTGTACGCCATTTTGCAGCCGCTCATCAGATCCTATTATTTCGACAAGGAGATCGACGTCTTTCACAAGCGGGTCCTGAACATCATGATGCACCTGGGCTTGATCCGTTCCGGGATCGCGGACAGCGGCGAGATGGTTATCCAGGCTACGCCGCTTGGGAAGACGATCGTGCTCGGCACGAAGCCGCCGGCCGGCCGCTAGGCATACGTACATTGATGGATCGGGAGGGCTGGCGTACGGGGCGGCGGGAGATTAGGTGAATATGCTTTAGTAAGCCGGACATTGGGAGGTGCGTCGCATGGACAACATGAAAGTCGCCTACGAGACGATGCTGGGCCTGGCGGCCGAGATGGTCCTGGATGAAGCGCTGCGCAAATACCGGATGGAGCAACTCTACCAAGCGATTGACGCGGCACTGGCCCAGGGAGATTCCGAACGTTTCAGGCGGTTGACAGATGAGCTGAAGTCAATCGATTCATAATTAGCCAAGGCATGTCGTCAGACGAGCGTAAACATAAAGAACCGTTTGCAGATGACTGCGAACGGTTCTTTAGTGCGCTTGGAAGCGCAACGACTAACGGGTGAAAGTCCCGGGCATAACGCAGGTGGCGGAAGTGCATAGCTGACAGGCAGCGCGTAGTCTGAAAGGATGCGTGCGGAGGGCTTGAAGGCAAACCCCGGAACAGTCGGCTAAACCATGTTGGCTGACGTGATCGGATAACTCTGCTAAAGAAGGGAACATCCAATACCACCATTGATCTCGGAAGTTAAGAGGACTGGATTCGGAGGAAAGTCGATAGAGGTGACCCAAGGAGAGCCCTGTCGTCCCCGCTTGAGTAGGTGAACCGTGGTCAAGATCGCGAAGGTCAAGACCGAGGCTATGGGTGGCGAGCGGTCTTAAGAAGGGGTAGCTCGCAGAAAAAGCCGCAATGGTGGGTGAACCGGCACTTGGATGTCGGTGCAAGCCTCGACTCAATAGGCGTGGACTTGATGCGAAGCCTTGAACCGTGGAAGAAAATTTCTGCAACAGACAGAAGTCAGTGAGGCATGATTGCCGTAGAACTGGGGTCGAACATAAGGGTAGACTGTCTTGGTTAACAGGATGTTGCCGATTGCCTCCATTAAACTACTAGGACGAAGAAATATTCATTCTGATTGCACGAAGGTCGGACATGTGAACTGTTTCGTGTGGGAGTTACGAAAGAGGGCAAAAGGTGGACAGAGAAACAGGTTAGCGGGCAACACGTGAGTCCGTTAAAGGTAACTCTGATCAGTTAAACCGGATGTGCTTCGGAAGTAATGGTGGTCAACATCCCCAGTGTGGATAATCATAGAGGAACCGGATGTGACTACCCGCACGTCCTGATTCTGTGAGAGGCCCATGTAACTCCGCATGGGTCTACTCGATTGTTTACGCTCGTGTCAGAGCCATAAAATCGATTGATCCGGACTCGCCAAAGTTAAAGGACCATCTTATTTTTTTGTAGTTTTAACCCACGCGAAAAAAGATTGAAAGAATATAGATAAAGTGTGACGTCACGATAATCAAAAATCTCTTTGTTTGGAGGTTATGGAATGACAGTAATTTATGACTATGGACAATACACTGTTAATAGTAAGTCCGTGCATTTGAAGTGGCTTGAGGCTCATATAGACGATGTGACAGTACGTAATGTGGGCGATAAAACTTGCGGAAATTCAGGTTACTATGGGATAAATGGAACTTTCTTTAGTTTTGGAACTAATAATAATCCTTGTGATTCGGGCGACAGTAACGATCTTATTGGAATTGCTATTCAAAATGGGTCCAGTGTGAAATTTGCCGGACATCAAAATGTTTATAATCTCTCTTCAGGTCGGGGTACATTGGTGCGATTAATCAATAACCTGCAAGATGGGACATTTATATTTGAAAAGAAATTCCAGTCGTTTCCTACTACTCAAAATGGCTATACTGTTAATCAATCTAATGTGAAATGGGCAGTAGGCGGCATAAGTCTTCTGTTAGGACAAACATTAACTGAAAGTGGATATAACTCTGCAATTAGCGGTGAGAGTCCGCCGGCAGTCAGCACGGATCGACCTAGAACTGCTATTGGTTATAAGGGAGGGAATAAGGTCATACTTTGTGCTATATTTGACGGGGATGAACTTTGGAACGGCGGCATTGGATATGGTTGCAACCTATGGGATGTACGAACAATCATGAAAGACAAGTTTGGTTGTACAATGGGAGTGAATCTGGATGGGGGAGGCTCCACACAGATATCTTATAAATTGAATGGCCAAAATTATTACCATCAGACAGAATCCAGATGTATCCAAAGCATGATCACAGTTCCCATGTAGTGAATGCGCCCCTTAGCTTATTAGCAACAATTTATGTTCAGTTGCGTCTGATAAGTAAGGGGAGGAATTTCTATGAAAAAAACCGTTCTTGTTGTTTGCATAATAACCATTACGCTCGGACTGGCAACTGTTCTTATAAACAATTCTGACAAGAATCATAAGAAAACAGTATCTTCTTTGCGATCTGAACTACAATTGGAAAAAGACGACTTAATCGAACTGCGGAAGATTAACGAGGAATTGGAAACGAAAAATAACGGATTAGAGGAGACGTTGAGAACGATGAACCAAAACGAGGAAATACAAAATAAATTGAAATGGTACGAGGAAACCGCAAAATCTTTAACCGAAATCAAGCATATTGAATATCAGATCATGGATCAATCCATTTCCCGTAACGGAGTTGTCTATATAGAAAATGCTCCGAATAATTATCGCGAAGTGGGAATGTACTTGCTGAGGCTGGCCATGGAGTTTGACTTGAAGGATTATAATAAAGTCACATTTTGGAATGACCGAAGTTCGGCAAAATTATTTGCCGAGGATAAGCTTAAATTGGATACACCTTCATCTTACAACGGACGTATACTGGGTGTTCTGGAGAGAACGGAGAATGGAACGGTGTTGCGGCAGTATTATAATCAGGAAGATTCTATTGTTATTGAGTTCGGCTCTTTTATTAGGGAGTAACGACGCATAATGAAAGAACCGCTTGCCAGTTAAACTTGGCAAGCGGTTCTTTCTGTTCTACGCCACGAATGGCGCGCTACTGGGCGATGAAAGCTCGCTATAGGACTGGTATAGGTAAAAACTTAGAAGTCGCTGACTTTCCAACGCTCGTAATTTGAAGTAGGATAGGTAGGACATCAATTGACGAAAAACGGATGATCAAAGGATGGTTGGCGAAACAAATGAAATTCAGCGAATTCGACGCAACGACATGGCCCGCATTGACCCCTTATTTGGACACTTGCCTTCTGCCGATATCGGGCCTTGACGGCAGCGAGACGCCTGACGTCATGACGGACAAGGCCGCGGCGGCCGGCGCTTGGCTGTCCCCGGTGGAGAGAATGTTCAACGGACGCATCGTCACGCTGCCCGCGCTTCATTACTATGACGGCAGCAAGATGATGCGAGAGCAGTTGAACCGGCTGTGCGCCAGCATCCGCCGCACCGGGTTTCGTTATGTTGTAGTTGTAAGCGGCACCCCCGGCTTGTTGGACGCGGCTGCAGAGACCGAAGCGAATCTGATTGTGCAGCCTTCAGACCCGGAGGATCGGCCCGAATCGGAAATGCTGCGCAAGGCAATCGTGGACATGTGGCGAATCGGCGAGAGCGGACCGGCCGCCGCACCGGCTTACGGCGGACAAGCAGGCGGTGAATAGGATCAGCCGTTTGGGGAAAAAACATAGGCAGGACGCATGCGGGGAAATGTGACAATTTGAGAACAATTTAGGCTGAACGAGCCTGTCATCGGGACATTCGGGACTCGCCAATTCTTGACGCTCCAATGGGCGTGGGCTATGATAGTTATGTCCTAGAAAACTGGAGGAATGAGTCCGTATCGGACGGCGAGTCAGGTGGCGAGGGGGGTTGAAGAATGGACCACAACGAACAGCAGGAAACCGTGCATAAGCCTGTCAAGCGCACAGAGATGTCTCGTCGACAGTTTCTGTCGTATACCCTGGGAGGAGCCGGGGCGTTCATGGCGGGCGGAATCGTGCTGCCCATGGTGCGCTTCGCGGTCGATCCGCTGCTGCAGCCGAAGCAAGAAGGCGGCTTTATCAAGGTTATTGAAGAAAGCAAAGTGACGAACGAACCCCAGGAAGTTGAATTCAAAGTGCATCAGATAGACGGATGGTACGAGAGCGATCCGAATATGCAGGCTTTGATTTCGAAAGACAATGAAGGCAAGGTGTTCGCCTTGTCGCCGGTATGCAAGCATCTGGGCTGCAAGATCGGCAAATTCAACAAGGAAATTCCGGATCGTTATCTTTGCCCTTGCCATGGCGCCGAATATGACAAACTTGGCAAGACGTATAAAGTTTCTCCGAAACCGCTTGACGAATACCAAGTGAAGATTGAGAACGGCTGGGTATATCTTGGCCCGCTGGGACCGAACCAGCACGTGAAGTAGAAGGAGGGCGCTTCGTCCCATGTTCAAAACCATGTACAACTGGATTGACGAACGTCTGGACATTACGCCGATGTGGAGAGATATCGCCGATCACGAAGTGCCCGAGCACGTCAATCCGGCGCATCACTTCTCCGCATTCGTCTATTGCTTCGGCGGGTTGACGTTCTTCATCACCGTCATTCAGATTTTGTCGGGGATGTTCCTCACGATGTACTACGTGCCCGACATCATCAACGCGTACTACAGCGTCGACTATTTGCAGCACCAGGTCGCATTCGGCGGCATCGTCCGCGGCATGCACCACTGGGGTGCGAGTCTCGTCATCGTCATGATGTTCCTACATACCCTGCGGGTGTTCTTCACCGGTTCCTACAAGGCGCCGCGCGAGATGAACTGGGTTGTCGGGATGCTTATTTTCTTCATCATGCTCGGCCTTGGGTTCACGGGATACCTGCTTCCCTGGGACAACAAAGCTTACTTTGCCACGAAGGTCGGTCTTGAAATTGCCGGCTCGGTGCCTTATTTGGGCGATTACATCAAGACGTTGCTTAACGGCGGCCCGCTCGTCGGCGCCGTGACGCTGACCCGATTCTTTGCGATTCATGTGTTTTTCCTGCCCGGAGCATTGCTTACATTGCTGGCCGCTCACTTCTTCATGATTCGCAAGCAGGGCATTTCGGGGCCGCTTTAAGAGAGAGGAGTGGCAATATAATCCGATGGCACATCAACACGATCCAAATGAAAAAGTCGTATACGTAGGCGATTCGCGCGTTCGCAAGCGCGATTATTCCAATACGCATCCTGTCGATTACAGCGCCTATCCGGGCAAATCGGAAGCGTTCATCCCGAACTTCCTGCTCAAGGAATGGATGGTCGGCGTCGTCGCGGTTACGGGATTCCTGGTCCTCGTCATGTCGGAACCGGCGCCGCTCGGCTATCCGGCCGATCCGCTCAACGGGTCGTTCATCCCGATGCCGGACTGGTACTTCCTGTTCTTGTACCAATTGCTGAAATATCCGTACACCTCGGGAGACTTTGTCGCATTCGGCGTTCTCGCGATGTCCGGTCTGCCGTTCATTGCGCTGCTGCTGACCCCGTTCCTGGATCGCGGCAAGGAGCGCAGATGGTATCGCCGCCCGATCGCATCCGCCCTGATGGGACTGTCGCTTGTCTCGATCTTCTACCTGACGCTCGTGTCCTGGCATCACTACCAGCACGAACTCGAAGTGCAGGGCATCACGCCTGAGCATATCGAGCGCGAGATCAAGGCGAAGGATGCGGTGGAGCAAGGTCTTCCCCGCCCGGTTCCGGGCAAGGAGAAAATTCCGGCCATGGTGGCCGCCGATGATCCGGCCTTCGCGGCAATTCAGGAAGCGCAGTGCATTGCCTGCCACGGAGCCGAGCTTGAAGGGAACAGTATGGCGCCTACACTGCGCGGCATCGGCGATCAGCTGAGCAAGGAAGAGATCGCAGGCATCATTACGAACGGCAAGGGCGATGGCATGCCCGCCCACAAGGATATTCTGACGCCGGAGCAGATCGATCAGATTGCCGGTTGGCTGGCGTTGCAGAAGACCGAAGGAACACAGTAACAAAGGGCAACTTGAACGACAGCGGCACTTCGGTGCCGCTGCTTTCTTGTTCACGGGATGCCAAGAAGGAGGATGCCCGTTGCATTGGAAGTGGTATTGGTCGCGAGCGTGCCTGATGCATCCGGCCGTATTGTGGCTTATGATGTTGATCTATTTGCCGGGCACCGCCTATGGTTACTACTGGTACAAAGACCAATTGAACTGGACATGGCACCATCATCCCCATTGGCAAATCGTGTTCGTGCCCGACAGCCCGACCGCGTCGCTCTGGTTCGCGCTGGCCGTCCTCTGGCTGTGGCTGTTGCCGACGCGCCCGCGCAAAGGCCCGCTGCTCGGCTTGCGCGGCATCATCGAAGCGCTCGGCGTCGTCACTTCCGTCAAATACGGCATTTGGGCCACGGCGATCATCATAGCCGGCAATGCGCAAGGCACGCCGCTGGATTGGGCGGCCTGGATGCTGATGGTCGGCCATACGGCAATGGCGGCATGCGCCTTGCTGTACGCCCGCTTTTTCCGCTTCGGCGTATTCGCGCTGATGGGCGCCGCGGCATGGACATTTCTGAACGATGCGGTCGACTATGTGTATGACGTGTTTCCTTATTTGCCGAATGTCCTCTACGACAACTTGCGGGCGGTATGTATTTTCACGATATTGTTAACGGCATTAAGTGTATTGGCGGCCGGCGCTGCGCGTTTTGTTCCCACATCGGGCCGTTAAGGCTTGTTCTAATTATGGACATCCCCTCATACCCTTAGGGCAGGAGGGGATGTTCGTGTTCCGGAAGTGCTATGCGGCGGTGACGCTGACGATATGCATTTGGTTGGGAGGAGCTCACGGCGCCGCTGCCTCGCCCCAGCAGCCTGCGGCCGGATCGACGTCTCAGGCGCCTCAGACGCAGCAACAAGCGAAGGCAGCCGGGGCGTTTCTTCAAGAGGCAGAAGCGCTGTATGAAGCGGCGAACGGCGGAGACGGGACGAGCATCGCGAAGCAGGCCGCGCGGACGGAAGCGCGCCTGCGCGCACTGCCGATGGAAGGCGTCGCTACGGCGGAAGGCATCGAAGCGCTTGCCGGCAGCGTGTCCCGGATGAAACGATTGGCGGCAGCCGTGCGTCCCGATCCGGAGAAGATCCGCAACCAGGCAGCAGAAATACGTCTGGCCGCCGACGCGCTCGTCCATCCGCAGACGTCGATGTGGCACCGGTACGGCCCGATCCTGCAGGAGGATCTTCGCTTGCTGGAGAAGGCGATCGCGGAGAAAGCGGGCCAAGCCGAGCAGCTCGGTCGGCTGCGCGGCTTGCAGGCCCATTACCAATTGATTCGAACGGCGATTCTCATCCATACCCAGACGTATAAAGTCGAGAGGGCGGATGCCATCCTGCGCTATGCCGAGCGGATATTGGGCGCCAAACAGCCGAATCCGGTTTACACCGCCGATTTGGTTCCTTCTTTGCAGGACGCCGTTGGCGGCTTGTTTCCCGTACAGGAGCAGTCCTCAAGCACCGAAGCGATGGTGACGCCGGTATCCGGCCCGCCCTGGGGATGGTCGGCGTTCATGGGCGTCTTCATCGTCGCCGTGTTGTCCTGGGCCGGCTGGCGCCGCTATCAGAGGCTGGAGCCTATTCCTCCTCGCGGAAGCCTTCCCCCAGAACGTCATGGACGTCGTTAATGACGATAAAAGCCCGTTTGTCGTGAAGACGGACGAGGCTTTTTAATTTGCGGATTTCGAACCGGCTGACGACGCAATAGAGCACCATCTTGTCCCTGCCCGAATAGGCGCCGACGGCCGGCATCAATGTCACGCCCCGATCCAGCTCCCGCGTGATCGCAGCCGCGAGCCGCTGCGGCTCTTCGCAGATGACGGTGAATGCTTTGGCGGCAGAGACGCCCTCCTGCATGAAGTCGATCAGTTTGGAGGCGATGAACACGCTGACCAGCGTATACAGCACCTTCTCCTTGGGGATGAAGAAAAGCGATGAGCCGATAATGACCACATCGATCATCAGGATGACTTGCCCCATGCTGATGCCTCTTCCCCGGTAGAGGATGCGAGCGATGATGTCGGTGCCCCCGGTCGTGCCGCCGGCGCGGAACACAAGCCCGAGTCCGATGCCCAGCGTGAGGCCGGCGTACAGCACGACCAGGATGAAATCGTGCTCGGTCGTGAACGGGACGAGCCATCTCTGGCGAACCGCGTACTCTGCGATCCACAGAAACAAAGAGAGCAGGACGGTGCCGCCGATCGTGAGCACCATCGATTCCCGTCCCAGCCGGCGCCAGCCGATGAGAAACAATGGAATGTTAATGACGATCGTCGTGGCGGATACGGGCAGATTCAGGGCATAATTCAGCAGTACGGATACGCCGGTCAGCCCGCCTTCCATGAGCTGATTCGGCAAGATGAAGTATTGCAGTCCGAATGCGTAAATGGCAGCGCCCGCCGCCAGCAAGCACCAGGTGCGCACGGCATTCCATATTTGGCGATAGTCCAACGCGATCGGCCTCCTTCCATGAAAGCATGAATTTACGAGAAAAATGCATTTGTTTTCATTAACATTCTACGCTAACATAGGAATGAAACCTCATCGAAAGGATGCGACGCATGGGAGAGTCCCGGATCGCGCAGCTTCCGCTGGCAGACAGATCGCTCGCCGATCTGCAGCGGGAGGTCGACGCTTACATATCCCAGTTCAAGGAAGGCTATTTCTCTCCGCTCGCGATGCTGGCCAGGATGACGGAGGAAGTAGGCGAGTTGGCCCGCGAAGTCAACCACCGCTTCGGCGAGAAGCCGAAGAAGAAGGACGAAGCGGACAATTCGATCGAGATGGAGCTTGGCGATGTGTTGTTCATCGTCATCTGCTTCGCCAATGCGTTGAACATCGATCTGACGGAGGCGCACAACCGCGTCATGCACAAGTTCAATACTCGTGACGAAGGCCGCTGGACGAAGAAGTAGCCGGTCTGTCTGTCAACCGAAATCATACGAAATCAGGTGATCGCTCGCATGAACCGCGCAATCAAAGTAGCCGTAGCCGGCGCAACCGGCCGCATGGGACGCGAAGTCGTCCGCATGGTGCTCGAAGATGAGTCTCTTCAATTGGCGGCTGCCGTCGCCCGCTCCGGCGGACCGGTCGATGCCGGCAGTCTTGTCGGCAAGCCGGATACCGGCATCCTCGTCGCATCGGATCTGGCGTCGGCGCTGGCGGAAACAAAACCCGATGTCATGGTCGATTTCACGACGCCGAAGGCCGCGATGCCCAATGCCGAGATCGCCATCGCGCACGGCGTTCGTCCGGTAATGGGAACAACCGGTTATACGCCGGAGCAGATTGCCGAATTGGACAAGTTGTGCCGCGAGCGCGGCATCGGCGGGCTGATCGCGCCGAATTTCTCGATCGGGGCCATCCTGATGATGAAGTTCTCGCAGGCGGCTGCCAAATATTTTCCCCATGTTGAAATCATTGAATACCATGGCGACCAGAAGCTGGACGCGCCTTCCGGCACCTCGATCAAAACGGCGGAAGCCATTGCCTCTGCGCGTCAGGAGATCCGGCAGGGCAATCCGCTGGAAGAAGAAGTGATTGAAGGCGCGCGCGGCGGCTATTATAATGGATTTCGCATTCATAGCGTTCGTCTTCCCGGCGTGTTCGCACAGCAGGAAGTCATCTTCGGCGCCTTCGGGCAGACGCTCAAGATTCGCCATGACTCCTACGACCGCGCCGGTTATATGCCGGGCGTGAACGTCGCGGTCAAGAAAATCATGTCCGTCACCGGCATGGTGTACGGATTCGAGCATTTGATGGACGACTGAGAGGGGTAAACCGCACCATGCTGGATATCGCATTGATCGCGCATGATCGCAAGAAGGACGAAATGGTCAATTTCGTCATCGCGTATGAACAAGTATTGAAGCCGCACCGCCTGTATGCGACGGGAACGACCGGCCAGCGAATCATGGACGGAACGTCTTTGCATGTGCATCGCTTCATGTCGGGACCGCTCGGCGGCGACCAGCAGATCGGCGCCCGCATCGCGGAAAATTCGATGGACCTGATCATCTTCCTGCGGGACCCGCTGATGGCCCAGCCGCACGAGCCCGACATTACCGCCTTGCTGCGGCTGTGCGACGTGCAGGGCATCCCGCTCGCGACCAATGTCGCGACAGCGGAGCTGCTCGTGCGGGCGGTGGAGCGGGGCGACTTCGCCTGGCGCGAAATGGTGCACAAGTACAAGCCGGGGATGGGCGAATGAGGTCATCATCCGGCTACGACGGCCTGGACTTGCTCGTGTTCGCCGCGCACCCGGACGATGCCGAGATCGGCATGGGCGGCACGATCGCGAAGCATACAAGAAGCGGCCAGCGCGTAGGCATTATTGATTTGACGTATGCGGAAATGTCGTCCAATGGCGATGTAGAGACACGGCAGCGCGAAGCGGAGGAAGCGGGCCATGCGCTCGGCCTTGCCGTTCGTGAAAATCTGGGCTTGCCCGACCGGCGCCTGGCTTCCGTACCGGAGCAGGTGGACCGCATGGTGTCGGCCATTCGCCGCTATCGGCCGCGCCGCGTGTTCGCTCCGTATTATGTCGACCGCCATCCGGACCATATCGCTTGCAGCAGGATGGCCGAGGAAGCGGTATTCAATGCGAAGCTTCGCCGCTATATGCCGGACGTACCGGCCTGGACGCCGGAATCGCTTATTTTCTATTTCATCAACGATGCCCACGCACCGGGCATCGTTGTCGATATTACCGAAGATCAGGCGCGCAAAATGACCGCGCTTCGCGCGTACCGTTCGCAGTTCGAGCCCGGCGGCAGCGACCCGTCCGCTCCGGGTCGGGTCGAGACTCCGCTTACCCGCGGTTATCTGGAAGCGGTCGAAGCCCGTGACCGACTGCTCGGACAGCCGCATCGCATGGTGTATGCGGAAGGCTTCATTGCCAAAGGCCCGGTGCGCTTCGACTATTTTTGACAGGCAGGGAGGAAACCAGGGTGGCAAGACCGCTCAAGATCGGCATCACCTGTTATCCATCACTCGGGGGTTCCGGCGTCGTCGCCACGGAATTGGGCAAAATATTGGCGGAGAAGGGCCACGAGATCCATTTCATCACGCATAGCGTGCCGTTCCGCCTGGGCAAATTCCAGCGCAACATTTATTATCACGAAGTCGAAGTAACCGACTATTACGTGTTCCGATATCCGCCTTACGATCTGTCTCTCGCCGCCAAGATGAACCAGGTCGCGCGCCGCGTGGGACTCGATATTTTGCATGTGCACTATGCGGTGCCGCACGCGATCTGCGCTTATTTGGCCAAGGAGATGTCGCAAGGGCAGTTCAAAGTCGTCACGACGCTGCACGGCACGGACATCACGGTGCTGGCGCAGGACGAGACGCTCAAGGATATTATCCGTCTGGGCATCCGCAAGAGCGATGCCGTGACGGCCGTCAGCCGCGATCTGATCAAGGAAACCCGGGAATTGCTCGACATCTCGGAGCCGATCGACCTGACCTATAACTTCGTGGACAAACGGTTGTATTATCCGCGGGAATGCTCGGACCTGCGTCACGATTACGCTGAGCCGGGAGAGAAGGTGCTGATGCACATTTCCAACTTCCGGCCGGTCAAGCGGACACAGGATGTCGTCGACATCTTCGCCAGGGTCAGCGCCGCCATGCCCGCCAAGCTGATCCTGGTCGGGGAAGGTCCCGACTTGCCCAAGCTGCAAACGAAGATCGCGGCGATGGGGCTGACGGACCGCGTGCATTTTCTCGGCAAGCAGGACGATGTCGCGCAGGTCGTGTCGATCGCCGACCTGATGCTGCTGCCGTCGGAGAAGGAGAGCTTCGGTCTCGTCGCGCTGGAAGCGATGGCATGCGGCGTGCCGACGATCGGCTCGATGGCCGGAGGGATTCCCGAGCTCGTGCAGCACGGCGTGACGGGGTATCTTGCTCCGATCGGCGACGTAGGCGCGATGGCCGATTATGCGATCGCGCTGCTGCAGGATCGCAAGCGGTACGCCGACTTCCGGGAAGCTTGTCTCATCCGGGCGAGGAACGAATTTTGCGATGGGAAGATCAGCTCGCAGTATGAGCAAATTTATTACCGGGTGCTGGGCATCGAAGCGGATGTCCCGGTCACGCTATGCAAAGTATAGAAGGCTTCGGCTCCGGGAGCGGCTTCGAAAAAGCGCGAACAGGAAACGAAGCGCAGCGGGCGGGCGGAATGAAGGCGCAAGCGGGCGATGAGGCGCAGTGGGCGGGCGGAACGAAGGCGCAAGCGAGCGACGAGGCACTGTGGGCGGGCGGAACGAAGGCGCAAGCGAGCGACGAAGCGCTGTGGGCGGGCGGATTGAAGGCGCAAGCGAGCGACGAGGCACTGTGGGCGGGCGGAATGGACATCGTGCGGAGGTTCGTTGCATGCGGGTTCGAAGCTTATCTGGTCGGCGGCTGCGTCCGCGATCGTCTGCTTGGCCGTGCGCTCGGCGACGTCGATATCGCCACGTCCGCTCTTCCCGAACAAGTAGAGGCACTGTTCGAGCGGACCATTCCGACTGGCCTGCGGCACGGCACGGTCACGGTCCTGCAAGACGGCTCTACGTATGAAGTGACGACGTTTCGCACGGAATCCGGCTATGCCGATGCCAGAAGGCCCGATGCGGTAGTCTATGTGCGCGATCTTCGGGAGGACCTGGCCAGGCGGGATTTCACGATCAATGCGATGGCATGGGGGCTGGACGGCGAATGCATCGATCCGTATGGCGGCCGGAGCGATCTGGCTCGTCGCGTCATTCGCTGTGTAGGCGATCCCCGCCAGCGATTCGGCGAGGACGCGCTGCGCATGGTGCGCGCCATCCGGTTCGCTGCCGCGCTCGAGTTCCGCATCGCTAAGTCGGTGTGGCGCGGCATACGCTTGCAGGCGCCGCGGCTGGGCCATGTCGCCATGGAGCGGATCGGCGCCGAATGGGACAAGATGATGGCGGGCCCGCATCCCGTGCGGGCATGCGGGCTCTTGATCCGCAGCGGGCTGCTCGCCTGGTTGCGGGAACCGCTGCCGGACGCCATCCCCGTTGCCCTGCGAGCCGATGGCGTTGACACATCGGCATGCGGCGGCATGCGGCGGCTGGACGAGCTTGCCGAACCGGATGTGCGGTGGATGGCGTTCCTCGCGGCTGCCGGCTGCGGTATGCAGGAAGCTCTTGAAGCGTGCCGCACGCTGCGGATGAGCGGCAAGCGTGCCGCACGGATCGCGGCGGGTGTCGCGTTCCGTTGCCGCATGAAGGCGGGTTCGGCGGAACGCGTGCCGGCTCGCGCCGCATTCGTGATAGCCGTACTTGACTACGGCAGCCAAGCCGCACAAGATTGGCTTGCGCTGGAGGGCGGCTGTCGAGCCGAATGCCACGCATGGCTGGAGGAGCTGCCGGCACATTCCGTCAAGCAGTTGGCGGTTCGCGGCGACGAGCTGGTATCGCGCCTGGGCCGCAAGCCGGGGACCTGGGTGGCGCTTGCGCTGCGCAAGCTGCTGGAGGATGTGGCGCTCGGTCGCGTCGCCAATGAGAAGGAAGCGCTGCTGCAAGCCGCATCCGTCCAAGCGGATGGCGGCGATCAAGCCTACTGGTAGAACGATCCTTAAGTAAGGTTACTCAAACTCTGCAACCGGTTTTTGCCGGGTTAGGGACAACGTGCGCAGTGGCTGAGTTACTGTAACGGGGTTTTGCCGGGTTAGGGACAACATGCGCAGTGGCTGAGTTGCTGTAACGGGGTTTTGCCTGGTTAGGGACAACGTGCGCAGTGGCTGAGTTGCTGTAACGGGGTTTTGCCGGGTTAGGGACAATGTGCGCAGTGGCTGAGTTGCTGTAACGGGGTTTTGGAGACTGTCGATTAATGGATAACAGCATGCATTGCGCACGAAGCATCGCTCTTTAGCCTAGCCAGCCATCGCAACGGAACACAGTGCCTTTATCCGGTGAAGAGGGCTCCGCGCTGGATTTTAACGGAACCCAGAGCCGTTATTCCGCGGATTTACAGTGGTTTTGGCAACGTTTGTCGCTAATAAGGTCCTACCGTTCCGTTAGCTTTTCCAAAACCCCCTTTATTGCCGAATAAGGCTTTTGGGTTCCGTTGCGCTGCCGCCTCTGCCTCCACAGGTTGTTTTGCCCGTTCCACAGTTAATCGACAGTCTCTTTTGCCTGGGTTAGGGACAATGAGCGCAGTGACTGAGTTGCTGTAACCGGGTTTTGTTAAAATGACCGATAAATAATAACGATATTTCAGCAGCACTCTACCAAAGGAGGAGTTCGCCGTGCAAGCTCCCGCAACGTTGTTGGCCTTGCTGCAAGCAGAACCCGGCGTCTATGTGTCGGGGGAAGATATCAGCCGCAAGCTGAACGTGAGCCGAACGGCCGTCTGGAAGCAAATCCGCAAGCTGGAAGCGGAAGGATACGCGATCGAAGCGGTGCCCAGGCTCGGCTACCGGCTCGTCGGCCGTCCCGACAGGCTGTCGCTGCCCGAGCTGCTGACAAAGCTGGAAACCCGGGAATTCGGACGGCACCTGAAGCTGCTGGATGAAGTCGATTCGACGCAAAATATTGTGCGGAGGATGGCGGAGGATGGCGCGCCGCAAGGCACGCTGGTTATCGCCGAGCGTCAGACGCAAGGGCGCGGGCGTCTCGGGCGAAGCTGGCTGTCGCCGGCGGGCAAGGGCATCTGGATGAGCCTGCTGCTGCGGCCGCAGGTGCCGCTGCCGCTGACGCCGCAGTTGACGCTGCTCGCCGCCGTGGCGCTCAGCCGCGCGATTGCGCGGATCGTTCCGCTTCGCATCGGCATCAAGTGGCCGAACGACCTGCTCGTGGACGGGAAGAAGATCAGCGGCATTCTGCTCGAATCCGCAGCCGAAGACGAACGGCTGAAATTCGTCGTTGTCGGATTGGGCATATCGGCGAATCTGGAAGCGGAGGATTATCCCGAGGAAATGCTGGACAAGGCGGCCTCGCTGAAGATGCTGTCGGGTCGGCCGGTGGACAGGCCGGCGCTCATCGCAGCCATCATGCTGGAATTCGAGCGGTTGTTCGACCTGTATCGGCAGGAAGGCTTCGCGCCTGTCCGTTCGCTATGGGAAGCCCATTCCGTCACGCTGCACCGGCCCGTTGTCCTGTATGCGCCGGACGGCCAAATCGAAGGCGTGCCGGAATCGCTCGACGATCTGGGCGGACTTCGCGTGCGCCTTGCCGACGGCAGCTGCCGGACGGTGTATTCGGCCGCGGTCGGGGAATCCTGAATGGACGGCCGGCAAATTCCGTGCTATACTGACTGTGTCGCAAGGTGGTATCGCTCATCGGAACGAACTGCACTTGCCGCTCGCAAGGCCATTCAATTGAATACCGTCATGATACACGGCGGATTCTGCTCTGAGCCGAAAGGACCGAGACAGAAGGACGTGAAGTTTCGTTCAGACGTTTAACGGAAACCTTTTTGCGCTGGGCAAACAGGTTTTTTTGGTTTCGTTCCATCCACCTGATTACAGGAGGACCATCCGAATTCGAAGGAGGACCATCCGCATGGCACAACCTTTAACCGTACCGAAAATTAAATCGATGAAGACGGCAGGCAAGAAAATCGCGATGTTGACCGCTTACGATTATCCTTCCGCGGCGCTCGCGGAGGAGGCCGGGGTCGACATGATCCTGGTCGGCGACTCGCTCGGCAATGTCGTGCTCGGTTATGACACGACCGTTCTCGTCACGCTGGACGACATGATTTACCACTCGCGCATCGTCGCACGCACCGCAAAGTCGACGATGATCGTGACCGACATGCCGTTCGCGACGTACCGGCTCGGGCCGGCAGACACGCTGCGCAATGCGGCCCGGTTGATGCGCGAAGGCGGCGCCCATGCCGTCAAGATGGAAGGCGGCGCCGACCTGGCCGAGGAAATCCGGCGCTTGACGCTGGCCGGTATCCCGGTCGTCGGACATCTCGGCTTGACGCCGCAATCCGTACATCAGATCGGCGGATACAAAGTGCAGGGCAAGGGCGTTCAGGAAGCCGAGAAGCTGCTGGACGACGCCAAGGCGCTCGAGCAGGCAGGCGTGTTCGCGATCGTGCTGGAGCTCGTCACGGAACCGCTGGCGGCCGCCATTTCAAAGTCGATCTCCGTGCCGACCATCGGCATCGGAGCGGGCCGCGGCTGTGACGGCCAAGTGCTTGTCTACCATGATATGGTCCGTTACGGTCCGAGCATCCGCGACAAGAAATTCGTTAAATCCTACGCCGATGTCGGCAGCACGATCCGCCAGGCGATCGCTTCCTACGTGAGCGATGTCAAGGCCCAGTCGTTCCCGGAAGAGAAGCATGCTTTCGGGCTCGATGACGCCGCTGCCCAAGCATTGGATCAGTCATTGCGACTATATGGAGGAAGTTCGACATGAAACCGAAGTTGATCCGGCACATCGCCGAATTGCGCGAGGCGATCGGGGACTGGCGACGCAGCCAGCCGGACGGCGGCCGCGTCGGACTTGTGCCGACGATGGGATACCTGCACGCCGGCCATGCCAGCCTGATCGCCAGCTCTGCCGGCGAGAACGGGTTGACCGTGCTCAGCCTCTTCGTCAACCCGCTGCAGTTCGGACCGAATGAGGATTTCGACCGCTATCCCCGCGACGAAGCGCGGGATCTCGCCGTTGCCGAAGAGGCCGGAGCGGACCTGGTGTTCATGCCGTCCGTAGAGGAGATGTATCCGCAGCCGATGCGCACCGTTGTGACCGTCTCCGGCTTGACCGAGCGGTTGTGCGGGGCCAGCCGGCCCGGCCACTTCGACGGCGTGGCGACGGTCGTCGCCAAGCTGCTGCACATCGTCCAGCCGGACAGGGCTTATTTCGGACTCAAGGATGCCCAGCAAGTGGCTGTATTGGAGCGTATGACGCACGATCTTCAATTTCCGGTCGAAATCGTGCCGTGCCCGATCGTCCGCGAACCGGACGGACTGGCGCTCAGTTCCCGCAACGTCTATCTGGGCGAGGAGGAGCGCAAACAGGCGCTCATCCTGTCCAGGACGCTCGCGCAGGTGCCGGAATGGATCGGGGACGGCATGACGGAAGCCGAGCTGGTCGTTCGCGTGCGCGGCCGCATCCGCACCCAGCCGCTGGCGGATATTGAATATGTGGAAGCTGTGACTTACCCGGATTTGCAGCCATTTCCGGCCGGCCGTCCGCTGCAGCAAGCGCGGCAGCCGCTGCTCGTCGCGCTCGCGGTTCGGTTCGGCGGCACCCGCTTGATTGACAACGTGCTTTTATTTCCCGCGGAGGTGAGGTAACATGATAAGACAAATGATGAAATCCAAGCTTCATCGCGCCACGGTGACCGAAGCGAATTTGAACTATGTGGGCAGCGTGACGATCGACGAAGATTTGATGGAACTGGTCGACATTTTGCCGGACGAGAAGGTACAGATTGTCAACAACAACAACGGCGCCCGCTTGGAGACATATGCCATTGCAGGCCCGCGCGGATCCGGCGTCGTCTGCCTGAACGGCGCGGCCGCCCGGCTCGTGCAGGTTGGCGATTCGGTGATCATCATCAGCTACGGCTTTGTGACCGAGGAAGAGGTTCGCCGCCACAAGCCGAAGGTCGCCATTCTGGACGAGCGCAACCGGCCTGTTCAATTGCTGGCGGAAGAACCGCATTCGACCGTTATGTAACGTGCATGAAAGGACGCCCCGAAACGCAGAATGGAGAGACCAGCGACTGCGACAAGGGGGAACAAGCGCATGACCGTATCCATCGTCCAGCAATGGTTCGCTTCCCTGCACGACAAGCTTGATGAACTTATTCGACAATATCCGGTCGCGACGGCCGCGGAAAAGTCCCGGATGCGGGGGCAATGGGAGCTGCTGAAGGGCGCAAGCGATGAAATGGTGGAAAATTGGCTCAGGCTGGAAGACAAACTGGCGATGTTTCACGAACTGGACCAACAGGGCGGCATCGCGGAGCAGGCGGAGGAATTGCTCGGCCCATTCCATAAAGGACAAGGGTATTTCAAGCTGCAGATGTACAGACAGGCAGCCGAACAACTGGAGGAGACGGTTCGCGCTTATCCCGACATGTTGTCGGCGCGCATGGTGCTGGCCATGTCCTACATGCACCTGAAGGAATGGATGGAAGCCCATCGGCATTTCCGGCTGATCGCTGCGCTCGCCGATGACGTCAAGCTGCAGGCAATTTCCTACAATGCACTCGGCTGCATCCAGGCGGTCTATGCGAACTTGGAGCAGGCACAGCAATTTTTCCGCAAAGCGCTGGCGGCAGACCCGACGTTCCGCGATCCGCAGATGAATCTGGACCGTTGCAGCAAAGGCGGCGAATTGCTTCTGCAATTCGGCAGCGCAGAGCTGCTGGCGATGGTCTGACGCTGAGGAAAGCGGGCGGCCGACAAGGAAAGGAAGACATTCCATGAAATTCGCCGTGCTCGATTTCGAGACGACGGGCATATCACCCGAACAAGATGAAATTATTCAGGCGGGGCTCGCGGTTATTGACGATGCGGGCGCCGTCTGTTCTACATATGCCACGCTTGTCCGGCCGGAAAAATCGATTCCCGCGGAAATCACCAGAATGACGGGGATCGGCGACGAAGATGTGCGCGAAGCGCCTTTGGTCGAAGACGTGCTGCCCGACATCGTTCCGCTGCTGCAGGACGCGGTGCTCGTCGGACATAACGTCGGCTTCGACGCGGGCTTCCTGCAAGCCGCGCTGGACCGCAGCGGTTATTTGCCGTTCGCCGGCCGGATGCTCGACACGCTCACGCTCGCCCGCATCGTCTTCCCGACGATGCCTTCCTACTCGCTATCGGCGCTCGCGCAATCGCTTCAGATCGGACACGACCGGCCGCACCAGGCCGACAGCGACGCTCTGGCGACAGCCGAATTGTTTCTGGCGGTACTGGCGAAGCTGCGGACGATGCCGCTATTGACGCTTCAGCGCGTTGCCGCGCTGTTCGATACCGATCAAAGCGATACCGGCTGGTTGCTCGGCGTCGTCCTGCAGGAGCGGGAAGCGAATCCGTTGCCGGAGACGGGAACGGCAACCTATCATTACCGGCAATTCGCCATGCGCCTCGGCGATTGGAACGAAGACGACGCCGCGGCCCGCCAGGCGTTGGCGCGGGAGGCGTCCACGGCGCTTGCGAACGTGCCGTTCCCGGCGTTCGCCGAAGGCGTCCGCTTGAAGCTGAAAGAACTGCTGCCGGCGTACGAAGCGCGGGAAGGCCAGAATCTCATGTTCGACGAAGTGCTGCAATCGCTCGATCAGGACGCCCACCTGATGGTCGAAGCGGGCACCGGCACCGGCAAGTCGCTGGGCTACTTGCTTCCTTCCCTTTATTATGGACTCAAGGAAGGCAAAAAAATCGTCGTTTCCACACACACCATCCAGCTTCAGGAGCAGCTTCGCCAGCGCGATTTGCCGCTGCTTGCGCAAGTGCTGCCCGTGCCGTTTCGCGCGGCGGTGTTCAAAGGCCGCAGCAACTACATGTGCTTGCGCAAGTTCGAGAACCGCGCCTCGGAGCCGGCTTATGCGCTCGGTGCGGAGGAGGCGGCAAGCCGCGCCGCCATGATCGTCTGGTTGTCGGAGACCGGGACGGGAGAAGGCGAGGAGCTGAATCTGGGCCGCGCGAAGGACGAATGGGATGCCGTCGCCAGCGATGCCGCTTCGTGCTTGAACCGTTCCTGTCCCTGGTTTCATAAATGCTTCTACCACAGAGCCCGGAACGAAGCGAACAAGGCAGACCTCGTCATCACGAACCACGCGCTGGTCTTTACGGATATGCGCGCCGAGCACCGGCTGCTGCCGGCCTACGATCAACTGATCGTCGATGAGGCGCACCATCTCGAGGAGACGGCGAGCCAGCATCTGGGACGCAAGACGGGCTACAATTCGCTGGCGGTACCGCTGCAGCGGCTATGGAAGGACGCCCGGACGGGGCTCATACCGCAATTGCAGCAGGCGCTGGCGTCAGAGCAGCACGAGCAGGCGCCGGCTTGGATCGAGCTGGCGGAGACGATCGCACCGAATGTGAGCGACATGCGGGACGCCTGGGACCGCTGGACGGAGGCGTTGTTCGGCTTGCTCGCCGGACAGGCGGCCGCAGACGAAACCGGCAGCCTGTCGCTGCGGCTCAAATCGAATCAATTGCCCGCCGGTTGGACCGCCATCAAAGTCGATGCCGACAACGCGGTCATGCGCATGTCCGATTTCGTGCGCCCGATGGAGAAGCTGATCGCGGACATTCGGGAGGAGACGGACGAATACGCCTTGCAGGGGCTGCTGACCGACCTCAGCGGCGTCGTCAAGGACGTAGCGGCGGTACGGTCCGACCTGCAAGCTTTCGTCGCCCTCGCGGAAACCGATTATGTGTATTGGGCGGAGGCGCATTATCAATATCGCGGCCGCTCGGTATGGATGTACGCGGTGCCGGCCGATGTCAGCGGCTTGCTCAAGGAAGGCTTGTTCGACCGCAAATCGAGCGTCGTCATGACGAGCGCCACGTTGACGGTCGACAAGTCGTTCCAATACGTCAAGGAACAGCTCGGATTGACGCAATCCGAAGACGAGGGCAGACTGCGCACCGCACAGGTGCCGTCGCCGTTTCGCTATCGGCAGCAGGCGCTGTTGCTCATTCCGCGGGATTTTCCCGCCATTCGCGGGCGGGACGGGGAGGCGGCGTTCGTCCTGGCGCTGACCGATTCGCTTCGCGATATGGCCCGCACGATAGGCGGACGCATGCTTGTCCTGTTTACCTCATACCGGATGCTGAAATCTGTGTTTGGGCCCTTGCAGGAAGCCTTGGAGCCGGATGGCATCCAGGTGCTCGGCCAAGGCATCAGCGGCTCGAGCCGCAGCCGGCTGACGCAGCAATTCAAGGAACAGCCGGCATCGGTGCTGCTCGGAACGAGCAGCTTCTGGGAAGGGATCGATCTGCCGGGCGATTCGCTTACGTGTCTTGCGATCGTGCGCCTGCCGTTCCAGCCGCCGAACCATCCGGTTATGGAAGCCAAGAGCGAGAAGCTGGAGGCGGAGAAGAAGAACCCGTTCATGAAGCTGTCGCTGCCGCAGGCGGTCATCCGGTTCAAGCAGGGCTTCGGAAGGCTCGTCCGCACGGCAACCGACCGCGGCATCGTCATCCTTTACGACACCCGGGTCATCGACACGCGTTACGGCAAATACTTTTTATATTCCTTGCCAGGGCCGAAGATGGAGCATCTGCCGACATCGGGCATGGTGAGCCGGGTGCGGGAATGGCTCGCGGATCAATCGGCGGATGAGCAAGCCGAGCGCCGTGCGGAAGGCAAGGCTGACGGTCAGGCGGCGCAAGCCGAACCAAGCCAGGAAGGGGAAGCGGGATGAAGCAGGAGAAAATATCGGAAGCCGTTGTGCGAAGATTGCCTGTGTACTTGCGATTTCTGAACGAACTCAATTTGTCGGAGGTGCAGACCGTATCCTCCCAGGATCTCGGAGAGAAGCTGGATCTGAATCCGGCGCAAATTCGCAAGGACCTCGCCTACTTTGGCGAATTCGGCCGCAAAGGCGTCGGGTACAACGTGACCTACCTGATCGAGAAAATCCGGCATATTCTGAAGCTGGACAAGACTTTAAACGTTGCGCTGGTCGGCACCGGCAACCTCGGGCGGGCTTTGTGCAACTACAACATGTATACGAAGGATAATATGAAGATCGTGGCGGTGTTCGACGCAGACCCGGGCAAGACCGGCACGCAGATCAATCAGATGACCGTGCAGTCCATGGCGGATTTGTCGGAAACGGTGAAGCAGAAAAGCATCGCCATCGGCATCATCACCGTGCCCGCGATGGAAGCGCAGAACGTGGCGGACCGGTTCGTCGCGGCAGGCATTAAGGGCATACTGAATTTCGCCCCGGCCGTATTGAAAGCGCCGCAAGGCGTGCGGATCCATTATGCGGACTTCACGGCAGAACTGCTCAGCTTGGCTTATTTCATGGATAGCGAGAAGCGGAAGAGCGAAGGGGAAATCGGCGAATGAACAAGTGGCTCATACGGGACGCGATTTTGGCGACGTTGGACGAAGAGCGCCCGCTGATCGAAGGCTGGATGGCGATCGAAGACGATCGGATTGCGGCGATCGGCGAAGGGGAGCCGCCCGCTGAGCTGCTTGCGTCGGCGGCGGAGACACTCGGCGGACGCGGGCTGTTGTTCCTGCCCGGTCTCGTCAACACGCACGGTCATGCCGCCATGTCGCTGCTCAGAGGTTATGCGGACGATCTTGTGCTGCAGGATTGGCTGCAAAACCATATGTGGCCGATGGAAGCGAAGTTCGCCGGAGATGACGTGTACTGGGGCGCAGCGCTCGCCGCTGTCGAGATGATCAAGTCCGGTACGACGACGTTCCTGGACATGTACGATCATATGGACCGGGTCGGCGAAGTGGTCGCGGGGTCCGGCATGCGCGCCGTGCTGACGCGCGGCATGATCGGGCTGGCGCCTGCGGAAGTGCAAGCGGCCAAGCTGCAGGACGCCGTCTCCTTTGCGAAAACCTGGCACGGTGCAGCCGACGGGCGAATCAGCGTCATGATGTGCCCGCATGCGCCGTATACGTGTCCGCCCGATTTCATCGTGAAGGTCGTCGAAGCCGCGCATGAGCTGGGGCTGCCGCTGCACACGCATATGTCCGAAACGCGATTCGAGGTTGAGCAGAACGTGCGCGACTATGGCTTGCGTCCGCCGGAGCATCTGGACAAGCTCGGGTTCTTCAGCCGTCCAGCGCTCGTGGCGCATGCGGTTCATCTGACGGATGAAGAGATTGCGCTGCTCGCCGAACGCGGCGTCAGTGTGTCTCATAATCCGGTCAGCAACCTGAAGCTGGCCAGCGGCGTGGCGCGCGTGCCGGAGCTGCTCGCCGCGGGCATCACGGTCGGACTCGGGACGGACAGCGCGGCCAGCAACAACAACCTGGATTTATTCGAAGAAGTCCGTCTGACGGCGCTGCTGCACAAGGGCGTATCCGGCAATCCGACCGTCGTTCCGGCGGCGGAAGCGCTGCGTCTGGGCACAACGTATGGCGCGAAGGCATTGGGATTGGCCGGCGCAGGCGGCATCGGGCGGCTGTACCCCGGCATGAAAGCGGACTTCATTGCCGTATCGACCGAGAAATCCCACTTCACGCCGCGGACGGATTTGATTTCCCATCTCGTGTACGCCGCCTCGGGTTCGGACGTGCAGCACGCTTGGGTAGACGGACGCCAAATCATGAGAGACAGGCAATTGCTCACGCTGGATGAAGAACGGATTATCCATGAAGCGAAAGCTTGCTTCGAGAGGCTGCGGGGATGAGCTTGAGCCGTTCGGAAAGCCGCAGCCGGCTGCGCGACATTTCGCTTGGCCGCTGGATCGTCGCGGTCCTGCTCTTGCTCGCGGCGATCGCCGCCGCGTTCGTGCTGTACGTGCAGGCGGCCGACTCGGATTACCGGAATGGGGAACAGCGGGCCGCCGCGCTGGCGATCAAGCAGGGCGAATTGACGGAGATCGAAAGCGTGACGCCGTATACCTGGGAAGAGTCGATGTGGATCGTGCAGGGCAAGGATGCAAACGGGGAAGCGTGGATGCTGTGGGAGCGCGGCGACGGCTTCGTCAAGCGCAAGCTCAGCGAAAGCCGGTCCGAAGCGCAGATGCTGGCGCAGTTCGGCTTGCAGCTGCCCGCTGCCGAGCCTGTCCGCATCCAGCCGGGCTGGTTCGGCAATGCGCCGGTGTGGGAAATCCGCTACCGGCAGTCGCCGGACACGGATCGGCAAAGCATCGGCTTTTACTCATTCGAAGAAGGAACGCTTATTCGCACCTACGACCTGCCTGGCGGGTGATCTTTCATCCGATTATATCGATGTAACGCCGCAATGCCCGTAAGGGTGGATTGCGGCGTTTTTGTTATGGACGATTGGCAGACGGGAGTCGAAATAGAGGAACGCAGGAGGCTGGCGATCGGCAGTGGATCGGGCCAAACAAGCTGACATGACACGAACTCTGCGGCATGTGGGCGAGCTTCCAGACATTATCGGTCCATCGATCTGCAAAAATATGATATACTCTTATATATATTAAATGTATATCAAATTGTCGCCATAGATAAATATACAACCAGAGGAGGTTCATGACGACATGAAGATCAAATTGGCGCCGCTGTTGCTGACTGCCGCGCTCTCTGTTGCGCTGCTGTTCGGCGGATGGGCGGCTTACCGGCATTACGCGGTGGAACAGCCGCTCGACCGTGTCGTCGCGGCGACGCCCGGCGTTCGTTCCGCCGAAACCGAGATGACGGGCGGTCAGGTCGTTTTGCATTTGCAGCTACAGCCGAATGCCGATCTCGCCGAAATCTACAAGACGATCAAGCAGGAGGGAGCCGGCCAGATCGGCGGCAGGACGATCGAATTGAACGTGCAATCGACGACATCCGATAAGCTCGAGCAAGCATGGCGCCATTCGCTGTTCGACGTTGCGGAAGCGATGGAAACGCGCCATTATTCCGGCATACGCGAAGCCATGAACGAGCTGTCGATGCAATTTCCCGGCGTGAGCGCGACGACGGATATGGATGAGGACAACGTCTATATTTGCCTGCAAGACGGTCAAGCGGCCAAATACGTTGTGCTCAAGCGGCAGCCGGCGATGATGGAGGTGTGGCCGAATGCGTAAATTCAAATCGTGCGGCAAAGAAGTCGCGATCGGCTTTCTGTCCGTTCTGCTCGTCTTTCTGCTGTACGTCGGCGTGTCTCCGATGCCGATCATCATGTCTGCGATCGCGATCGGCGCGATCCTGTTCATGCTGAAGGCGCGCGGGGGCTTGGCGGTCGGAGGAGCAGGCGGCAAGAAGAGCGCGCTCAAGGCGCCCGCTTATTTGACTTTCGACGATATCGGAGGTCAGGACCACGCGAAGAAAGAGTTGACGGAAGCACTGGAATTCATGATCAAACGGGAGGAAATCCGGAAGCTCGGCATCCGGCCGCTGAAGGGCATCCTGCTCACGGGGCCTCCGGGAACGGGCAAGACGCTGCTGGCGAAGGCCGCGGCTCAATATACGCAATCCGCATTCGTCGCCGCATCGGGCAGCGAGTTCGTGGAAATGTACGTCGGCGTCGGCGCCAGCCGAATCCGCGATCTGTTCAAGGAAGCGCGCAGTCAGGCCGTCAAGCTGAAGCGCGATTCCGCCGTCGTTTTCATTGACGAAATCGACGGCATCGGCGGCAAACGCGACGGCGGCCAACATCGCGAGTACGACCAGACGCTGAACCAACTGCTCACCGAGATGGACGGCATCCAGGGCGATGAAGCGATCCGCATCCTGCTGATCGCGGCGACCAATCGCAAGGAATTGCTCGATCCCGCGCTGCTGCGCCACGGCCGGTTCGACCGCCATATCCAGGTCGACCTTCCGGACAAGAAAGGACGCGAGCACATTCTCCGGCTGCATGCCCGCAACAAGCCGCTGCAGGACGACGTATCGCTTGAGCGCGTCGCCGGCGAGACGTTCGGATTTTCCGGCGCGCAGCTCGAGAGCGTGATGAACGAAGCGGCGATCTACGCCATGCGGGACAAACGCGAGCAGCTCGCGCAATCGGACCTGACGCAAGCGATCGACAAAGTGATGATGGGCGAGCGGACGGACCGCGAGACGACGCGCGAGGAGCGCGAGCGGGTCGCGATGCACGAGCTCGGCCATGCGATCATGGCGGAGACGCTGCGCCCCGGCAGCGTGGCGCAGGTGTCGCTGACGCCGCGCGGACAGGCGCTCGGTTACGTGCGCCATCACCCCGGCCAGGACAGCTACTTGTACACGAAGCAGGCGCTCGAAGACCAGATCATGATCGCGCTTGGCGGCGCCGCCGCGGAAGAGCTCATCTACGGCGGCCGCAGCACCGGCTCCAGAGGGGATTTCGAGCAGGCGACGAACATCGTGCGGACCCTGATCGAAGCCGGCATGTCGGAGCTCGGCATCGTCCATCCCGAGGCGCTGTCGCAGGAGGAGTGGGCGAAGGAGAACGCGAGCATTCTGAACGGCTTGATCGAGCGCACGCGGGCGGTTCTGTCGGGACGCAAGGACGCGTTCGCGCCGATGCTGACGATATTGACGCAGGAAGAGACGCTGTCCGGAAGCCGTCTGCGCGAATGCCTTCGCGAGCAAAGCGGCGAAATCGCAGCTTCCTGACCTTCGGAAGAGGGCCTTGTCCGCCATAGGCGGGAAGGCCCTTTTTGCAGCACTTTCTGGTATGATAGCATAGTGGAGAAACTTTTCGATTCCGCGGGCGTCTTCTTTATTGAACCGAACCCGGATTTGAATCGTCTAAGGAATTGAGGTGCTCAAGGTTTGGACTCCGAGACGAATTTGAATTACGTCAAATATATGGCCTGGACGGACGACCCGAATACGCTGCTCGACGAATTGATGACCGTCTATGGCAAAGAAGTCTGGAACTATGCCTACAGCATCACGCGCAAGTGGGACATGGCCGACGATATTACGCAGGAAGTGTTCATCAAGGTGTATCGGCATATCGATTCGTTCCGCCGCGACGCTTCCGTCAAGACGTGGCTGCTGACGATAACCCGCAATACGGCGATCGATTTCCAGCGGTCGGCGTTCTTCCGCAAAGTTACGCTGTCGGATTGGCTGGAAGAGAAGGGGGAGCGGCGCTCGGTCGAACATGAAATGATGGAAAAATGGGCGGTCAGCGAAATGTGGGACCTGGTGTTGAAGCTGCCGGCGAAATACCGGGAAGCGATCATCCTGTTCGCGCATCATCAACTGTCGATGAAGGAAATGGCCGACGTGCTCGGCGTTACCGAGGGTACCGTGAAATCGCGCTTGTTCCACGCCCGCCAGAAACTTTCCAAGATGAAGGAGCAGATCGATCATGGATCCAGCAGATAGGGAACTCATGGACCAGCTAGCGAGGGGCCCGTTCGAGCGAGACGGCTTCGACCAGCGGCTGCGCCGGCGCATCGCAGAGGAGATCGGCAAGCAGGCTGCCGGAGGGGCCGGGCGGCGGCGGACCGGCGCCTCGGCATGGCCGTTCGCCGCGCTGGCTTCCTGTGCCGTCGTGCTGCTCGCCGTGTGGATGTGGAACGGGCAGCCGGCGGCGAATCTGCCGGACCAGGCAACGCATTCTGTCGCTTCGGAGGAAGCGTCGGCTGCTCCGACCGCGCTGACTTCTGCCGAACCGGCCAAGAAATACGCGCTGCTCATCGGGCTGCGCAAAGACGACATGTCGCAAGCGGTGCCGGAGGGCAGCTACCGGACGCTGCTTGTCGCAGACGAGGAGCAGCCGGCGGATTTGCAATTGATCGCGGATATGCCGGGCTTGTATATGCCGTACGGCCAGAACTTTTGGCAGATCGTCGACACGGAGTCCCCGGATGATCGCCATGCGCTGCATGCGGTGCAGGTGACGGGCAGGGGCGCCGGGCAGAAGGAGAAGGACGATGCCGCCCGCGTTCCCGCCTACGTATTGTCAGAGCGCGTCAGCTACGCGGGCAACGAATATTTGTCGATTCAATCCTCCGTCAAGGATGAACAGGGCAAGACGAGCGAGCGGTGGCTGATCAAGCACATCGGGCAGATGAACGTCAAGCCGGACGACCCGGCGGCGGAGCCCTATACGAAGCTGCAGGACGTGCTGCCGGAAGCCGGTCTCGATCTCGAGCAGGGCCAATCGCCGCAATGGAGCATCTATCGCAACCCCGGCCAATGGGTATCCGAGCTTTACGACCCGGCGACCGGCGCGGAGCGCATGATAGACAATCTGCCTGACAATGTCATTCGCAACGATACGCTGCTGATTTCCTGGCCGGACATCGAGAAGATCGAACCGGGGGCGCGGGACGCGTTCACGTACGGCAACGTGCTCGGCGTCGTGACGGACAAGGAAGTCGTCGTGCGGTCGATGACGGGCGGCGCCGCCGAATCCGTCCGCGTGCCGATCTCGGGCGGGGAATCTGTCGTCATGATTCAGTGGGCGCAGAACGACAAGATCGATTACGTAGACAAGTGGATCCAGGATTTTCGCGGCTTGCTCGGCAATTAACCGTTAACGGGATTGGCGGGGGAAGCCGCCTGCGGGGTCACTCGAAGGACAAAGCGGGCGATTGCGAAATCGCCTGCCGGACAACTGCGGTGGAGCTTCGCACGACAAGCCGGGTCGGAAGGGTCCGTTTGCGTCTTTCCTGACCGGGGTTCTCGATTATGGAGAGCAGCATGCGCGCCGCTTCGGCGCCGATCTGAAGCTCCGGCTGCACGATGCAGCTAGGAGGGATCGCAGACAGCGAAGAATTCATGTAATCGTCGAAGAAGATGACGGACAACTGCTCCGGTACGCGAATGTCCAACTCGAGCGCAACTTCCATGACGGCCATGCCCAGATAGGCATTCGCCGCAAAAACGGCGGTCGTGTCGGGGTTGTTCTCGAGAAAGCCGCGAAAAACGCTGCGGAACGCAGCAGAATGATGATCATGATCGCGGCCTGCGTTCAGATGTTCTGCCTTGACCTCGCATACGCAGCGGTGATAATCAAGCGGGATCTGGCGCTCGGCCAACGCCTTCTCGTAGCCGGCCAGACGGTCCGCCAGACTGGTCGCGATGACGGAATCGACACCGAAATAAACGATGCGCCGATGGCCCAATCCAAGCAAATGAGACGTTGCTTCATAGGCGCCGCCCTCATTGTCGGAGCTTACGCAGTGCGTATCCACTCCCTTCAAGTAACGGTCGACGACGACGATCGGATATCGGTTCAACGTCAATCGCAATATTTCCTCGTTATAGGATTCACCGTCCACCGGGAAAATGATAATGCCCCTTACGCCCGCCTCCGCACAGTCCCGCAAAATTTGTTGTTCCAACCATTGGCGATTGCAGCTTGAGCGGAAAAGAGTATGATATCCGTTCGCGCTTAAATGTTGTTCCGCTCCGGCCAGCAGGTTGGCGCTTAATCCTTCTTGCAAACGGGGCATGATCAGAGCCACGATCTTTGACGTTCCGATTCCTTCCGGCTTCCTGGCAGGATGCTTGGCGGGATCGGATTCGGCGCGCGCGATAAAAGAGCCTTTGCCCTGAACGCGGTAGATGAGCCCCTTGTCCGCCAGATCGTTCAAAGCCTTCTTGGCCGTGAAACGGCTGACGTGAAACTGCGCGGCCAATTCCGATTCGGTGGGCAACGGCTCGTAAGCCGGCCATTCGCGAGCCTGCAACAGCTCGAGTAAATACGCGTGAATTTGCGCATGCAGCGGGGTTCTGGACGAATGCGGACCTGCCATGACGGAAGCTCCTTCCAAACAATAGCCATCGGTATTCCGGGAGGCCGGCACACATGCCGAATGCATGCTCCTCCCCCACAGCGTAGCATATCAATATATAACTTTACAACAAATATAGATATAGATATATTTGATGTGTACAAAGGCGTGAACAGCATGCAATTCCCGACAATGAGCGAGGAAAAGGCCATGAACCATTTTGCCGTGGGTGCTGCCTTCATCTTCGCTCGTTTTTATTTAAGCGATAAGGGGAGGGGGATACGTGATTAATCGGAAATGGAAGCGAGCCGGTTTGGAGATGAGAAACTGGATTTTGCACAGCTATCGGGCCAAGCTCATGATTGCTTTCCTGAGCGTTTCATTCGTAGCGCTGCTGTTGATGGGCGGCGTATATTATTATCGCATGTACACCGGCATCGAACAGAACACGCGTCACAACCTGGAGAAGCTGACGGAACGAACGGTATCGACGATGGAGCTGTACATGGAAAATATCGAAAATGAAGCATGGGGCATGTTCAGCGACAAAGATTTTCAGATTTTTGTAGAAAATATGAATAACGGATTTTTCGAAAAGACGTCCTATTATCGCGGAAAAATTGAAATGCAGTTGCGCAGAAACGACATCATCAGCCTGCTCGCGGTTTACGATCTGCAAGGCAGCCGATTGCAAAGCGTGCAATTGCGCATACAGGATCCCGTCGTTGCCGAGCGCGAAGAGGCCAGATTGATTGAACTTGGACGGAAGAATGCGGGCACCGGCGTATGGCAGACGGTTCCATTGAACGAGGAAGGCTCCCGATACGCGTTAAGCTATGTACAGGCGATTAAAAAAATCAACAACTACAGTCAGAAAATCGTCGGCGTCCTTCGCATCGACATGGAAGAAAGCGCTTTTAGCGCCATGCTTTCCGACCTCGATCCGACGGGAATGAATCTGTTTTACATTGTGGACGGCGAGGGCGCCATTATCCAGGCTTCAGACCCGAGCCGGATCGGCCGCAATATCGGGAATCTGCCCTGGTTCCAGCCGGGCGAGTACGCAGAGGAAGCCGGCTTGGACAAAGTAACCGTAGCGGGAAAATCGCAAATGACGGTGTATCGGCACTTCGGCAATCAGGATTGGATGTTAATCGGCAGTATTCCCATGAATAATATTATGACAGAGGTTCAGCAAGCCAAGCAATTCATGCTGTGGGTGGGCTTGTTCTGCCTGCTGACGGCAGCACTGTTCGCATATTTGATTTCAGGAGGCGTAACGCGGCCGCTGCGCGAGCTGCGGGAGCGTATGAAGCAAGTGGAGATGGGCAATTTCAAAATTTCGGTTCCGGTGAAGACGATGGATGAAATCGGCGTCATCGGTATTCGCTTCAATCGCATGGTAAGCGAAATCGACCACTTGGTCGACAAGATTTACGAGGTAGAACTGCTTCGCAAGGATGCCGAAATTCAGGCTCTGCAGTTGCAGATCAATCCGCATTTCCTCTACAATGCGCTGGAAATGATCGATTCTGTTGCGTCCATTGAAGGGCAGGAATTGATCAGCAAGGTGGCGCAATCGCTCGCCAAGATGTTCCGCTACAGCATCAGCGGCGCCCCATTCACGACATTGCATGAGGAAGTCGAGCAGGTCAGGCATTATTTGCAAATTCAGAAATTCAGGTACGAAGATCGCTTCAGCTATGACATCCATATTGAACCGTCGCTCGCCGGTGCGAGGCTGCCCAAATTGATCTTGCAGCCTTTGGTGGAAAACTCCATCAAGCACGGCATAGAGAACCGAATGTCCGGCGGCTATATTTCGATTGACGTTCGTTCGCTTGACGACGCGCGGTTGCGGATTCGAGTCTGCGACAACGGAGCGGAGCTTGACGGCAAGCAATTGCTGGACATCCGGCAAAGGCTTCAGGAACCGTCTCCAAGCCGTTCGCAAGGGGACCGCAAGTCCATCGGCCTGGATAACGTAAACCGCAGGCTTCGTCTCCATTACAGCGGCCGCGCCGAGTTGTCCATCGGCAGATTGGCTGCTCAAGCCGGAACGGAAGTGACCCTGATTGTTCCCGTTTATATCGGAAATAAGGAGGAGGAGCTTGCATGAACGATAAAGTGCTGATCGTGGATGATGAGCCCATTATTTGCAAAGGGATTTCCAGCAAGATTGACTGGGGCGGATTGCAGCTGGAGCAGGCGGGCGAAGCGCAGAACGGGATGGATGCGCTGGAAATGGTTCATCGAATAAAACCCGATATTGTCATAACCGATATTCGCATGCCGCTGATGGACGGGCTTCAATTCATCAACCTGGCGAAACGGAATTATCCTCGACTGCAGTTTATTATTATTAGCGGTTACAGTGAATTCGAATATGCGCGTCAAGCCATTCGGTACGGGGTGACCGATTATTTGTTAAAGCCGGTAAATAAAGATGAACTTAAGGACGCGCTGTTCTCTGTAAAAGAGAGATTGAAAGGGCAAAGAGGCGAATCGGCAGACGGCCGGCGGGAGATCGGGCGCGTGCTGTCCAAGTTGCTCGGCAACGATGTGCAGGAAGAAACGCGCGCGGCGTTCGATGCCATGTGGAGAAGGGGAGGCGATGGCGGTCCGGCCGCGCTTGCCTATACCGCAGTCGTATATCGCTTGCAGGATGTCAAGCTTCCATACAGAAGCTTCGGCGAGCATGAAGGCGAATTGTTCGACTATGCGATTCGGAATTTGATCGTTCATTCGGCGGACGCAGAGCTGCAAGTGCTTGCGTTTCGACAAGACGAGTCGGATGGCGAATGGATCGCCATTCACGGTTATGACGCCCGTCGGGCGGAGTGGGAGGGGGAGGCCGCCGTCCGCCGCGCGGCCAGCCGCGCTTTGGATGCGATTCGATCCTGCCTGGGCCTGGAAGGCTCTGCCGGCATCGGCTATGCGGTTAGAGAGGCTGACCTATTGAAAGCCTCTTATGAAGCGGCAGTCGCCGCCGTTCGCGGAGAAGTGCTCGCCGGGCCGGGCAAGGTGTTCGCGCATCAAGGAAAAACCCGGCCTGCAGACGGCAAAGAGCCGGCGCCAGAGCCATTTTTTATATCGGGCGAGCAGGAGCGGCTGCTGCTCGCTTGTCTTCGCGAGCAGGATGGCGACCGAATCCGCGATTGGCTGGAGGAGCGATACCGGGAATTGGCAGCGAGCCCGTCGGCAGGCTATGAGCAATTTGAAAGCCTATCCTTGCACATCTACACCCTGCTCGGCAAATATGGGCACGAGCATCATCGGAAAGCAGCTTCGTTTGCGGAGGCGATGCAACAGTTCCATTCCGTTTTGCTGTCTTGCCGCTCCTGGCGGGAAATGACTGCCGTCCTGCAGCAGATTGCCGAGTCGATCCTGCGCGCCGCATCCGACGCCAATGCCGCCAAGGGAGGGCAAATTGTCGAGAACGTCAAACGATACGTGGAAAGCCATTATTTCGAGGATGTGTCGCTCACATGGGTCGCAGAACGTTTTTTTATTCATCCCAACTACTTCTCCAAGCTTTTCAAAGAAAAATCGGGTCAAAATTTTAATGATTACGTCACGCAAGTACGCTTGCGGAGGTCGCTGGAACTGATGCAGGACCCGAACCTGGGCCTTACCGAAATTGCTGCGCTGATCGGGTATGACAACTACGCCTACTTCAGCTCCGTGTTCCGGAAATGGGCAGGGACATCTCCGCGAAATTATCGCCACACCCATTCCGGCAAGCCGACGCCTTAAAAAATCGCAAGTGGGAGCCTAATATATTGAATGTTCTTGCAGCTTCGCATTCCATAGAATGAATACGATTATAAAAAATTGGCTTGGGATTGCGAGGCGAAAGGGATGGGCGACAGGATGAAGCCGCAATTTATTTATATGTACCAATCCCATCTGGACTTGTTTTGGCTGGGGAACTATCACACTTGTCTGGAGCAGGGAAACCGCGTGATGAAGCAGTATATCGACCGTTGCCGCGAGCATCCGGACGAGAGCTACTTGATCGAGACGGTCGTTTTTCTTCGTCATTTTTTGCAAACCTATCCTGACTACAAGCCGATCGTGCAGGAGATGTGGCGGAACGGCCAACTGGATATCGGCTGCGCTTTTGTCGACGTGTGGCAAAATCTCGTTCTCGGCGAAACCCACATTCGCAACGTTGTAAAAGGAAAACGGTGGATTAAACAAGAGCTGGGGCTGGAGGTGACGCAAGCCGTCCATCCCGACCTGCCCGGCTTAACCCCGCAGACTCCGCAAATCTATGCGAAGGCGGGCGTCAAAACGTATGTGACCGCCCGAAAGATTTTCAAGGACGGTCAGATCTGGATGTACGCCGCGCCGGACGGTGAAAGCAAGCTGATGGTGCTGATTCAACCGATTCACTACTTGTTCCGCCCGCTGGCGGAAGACCGGGAAATTACGTATCAACTCGACTGGGGCGTGATCGATGCCGCCCGCACGCTTGCCGGATTCCCGCTAAACAAGGTGCCGCTGTCCGCGGGCTTGTGCGATTTGACGTCCATGGAGGCGTTCGAGCAGCAGATCGGCCAGTCGGCCAAGACGATCATAGAGAGGTATCGGGAACAATTTCCCGAATACGATTTCAATTTCGGCAGCTTCCGGCAAGTGCTGGAGGAGTATGGCGAGCTGGAGGGGCAACTGCCCGTACTGGAAGGTGAAATTCCTTCCGTCTGGGGAGTGGCTTGCGATGAATCGGTATCTTTCTTTCAAGCCGCCCGCCGCTTGGAAGGAAAGCTGATCGCAGCGGAAATGCTGGAAGCGTTCGGGAAAATCAATCGTTTCGCGTCCATCTCGGACGTACGTGAGGAATGGTATGGCACTTATTACGAGGAAGCTCATTTCAGAGACAAATGTCCGATCGCCCGGGGAGAAGAATTGGCTGCCTTGTGGGAGATGCATATTTTCTCGCAGGATCATAACGGCGGCGGGCAGGAAGCCGCGCTCAGCGAATTTCAGAAAAGAACGATGCAGCAGCGGGCGACCGCGTACGCCGATGCGATCGTTCGGCATCAATTGCACAACCTGGCGGCCGCGCTGCCCCAAGCATGCGATATTCTCGTGTTTAACCCGCTCAATACGCCCCGCTGCGAGCCCGTATGCCGCTATGTTCCGACAGAGTGGCTGGAGCATGCATTAAGCTTCCGCGACGATGACGGAGCGAACATCCCCTGGCAGAAGATCGCGGAGACGGATCCCGATGCTCATTCACAGGATCAGGTCAAAATTGCCCTTGCCGTCAAAGCCGAAGATGTCGGTTATTCCGTCATCCGGAGATGCCGCGAACAACAACCGGTTCTCGCCCCCGCAGCCGTCACGGGGGACGACACGCATCTTCATATTCAGTCGGAGTCCATCGCTTTGCGCATCAGCAAGCAAAGCGGGGCGATCGAGTGTTTGCTGGATAAGAGAACGGGAATCGACTGGGGCTCCGGACAGGTTGGAAAGCTTTATGCCGTTAAGGAAACGGGCAACGATGTCATGATTCGGACGGACGAGACGACCGTATGGAACACGGGAGACGCTTTGCGTGTCGAAGTAACGGAGGTTGGAGCGCTTTTTGTCAAAATCGTTATCGTCAAAGAGCTGGTGAAAGCCCGGGTGGAACAAGCGATCACGCTCTGGCTTCAGGGGCTGGACAGGCTCGATATGGATACGACGATTTATTGGCATGGGCGGCACAACTTGCAAATACGCCAAGTGCTGCCGAGCGCAGTCGAGAAAGGGGAAATTGCGTACGGCACGCCGTTCTACGGAAGCAACTGGCTGCATGTCGTCGAAGGCAGCCAGCCGAAGGGGCATGACGAACTTCTGCCCGAGGACTATCCGAATTACCGGGAGATCCAAATGTGGATCCATCAGAAGAAAGGGAGCAGCGGGCTGGCGATTGCGACCGATCACCCCGGATTTCATTGGGGCGGGCACGGGCTTGAGGCGGTATTGATGCGAACGGCGCCAAGCTGCGGAGACCGACGATTTTATTGGGAGAATGCCGGCAAGGTCGATTACCGCTTCCGACTGTCTTTCGGCGATGCCCGGCAATGCGGCTGGTCGGCCAGGCTCGGCCAACAATGGCTGTGCCCGATCGAAACGCATATTCCTTCGGGAAGTCGCGGAGCCCCGTCTTGTCCAAGCGAAACCTTTATTCGGCTCAAGGAGCCGAATCTGCTTCTGTCCTCCGTTCAACCCGATCAGGAGGGGATCGTCATCCGCTTCTTTGAGATCGAGGGCAAATCTGTGCAGGCGACCTTAAAGGTGGCGGGCGTAAAGAAATTGAGAAGAATATCGCTTGACGGCGAGCCTGCGGAAATCGTGCAGCCTGCTTCCGATGGGGAATGGACGCTGCGGGTGAAGCCGTATGAGATCGTCACGCTGCACGGCGCACCTTAAAAAATCGCAAGTGAAAGGCTAAGATTTCGTATGTCTTTGCAGAGGCTTGTTTTTTACAATGAAAACGAATTCAAAAACGATCAAGGAGGACAAAAGATTGATGAAAAGCAGGGGTTCGAAACGGCAGAGGTTCATCTTCGGGTTAAGCGTCGTATTGGCGCTGGCGCTTATGCTGAGCGCGTGCAGCAGCGGGAACAACAACGGGGCGAGTCAAAGCGCTTCAAGCGACCCGTCGCCGTCGCAGGAATCGCAGCCGCCGGCGTCTTCGAACTCGTCGGAGCCGGTGAAGGATGTTGAAATCACTACCTGGGACGCGGTTGGGCCGGACGATATGAGAAAGCCGTTCTTCGACGAAGTGTTCGCGGAGTTCGAGAAGAAATATCCCCACATCAAGATCAAGCGGGAAGCGATGCCGTCCAGCGTGGGCGACCGCGAAATCTTCGTCACTTCGATGGCTGGCGGAAACGCGCCGGATGCCTATCAGTACGGACATTTTCCGATCATGGGCGACTGGATCAAGCAAGGGTTCGCGCTCGACCTGACCTCGCGCTGGAACAGCTTCGCGGACAAGGACAAATATTTGCCGTCATCGCTGGAAGCCGCTACGTATGAGGGAGGCTTGTACGGTATCCCCAATACGATGTACATTATGGGGCTTGTCTACAATAAGAAAAATTTCGAAGCGGCAGGTCTTGATCCCCAGGTCGCGCCCAAAGATTGGGACGAGTTTGCCGAATTCGGCAAGAAGCTGACGGATCGCAGCAAGAACAAGTACGGCTATGCGCTGCTCGGGATGGAATGGGCGGACTGGTTTTTTGAATATTACGTCTGGCAAGCCGGCGGCGATCTGACCACCCGTCATGATGACGGCACGGTCACGCTCGATTTTTCGAAGGACTGGACGGTACAGGCACTGCAGTATTACAAAGATTTGAAATGGAAGCATCAGATTGTGCAGAACAACGTCGTTCAGAGCATGGACGATAACGTCAACGACTTCTTCCAGGGCCGGGCAGCGATGATGTTGAACTCCAGCGAAGTGTTTACGGGACTCGTTGCCGGCGGCATGGATCTGAACGATATCGGGTTTGCCCCGTATCCGAAGGGCCCGGCCGGTAAAAATCCGGCGCAGATGGGCGGCGCGTATTGGCTGATCAATCCGAAGTCGTCACAGGAGAAGCAGGATGCCGCGTTTACCTATATCACCTACATGACGTCCAAGGAAGTGCTCGACAAGAAGCTGAAATTCGAAGCGGACAACGGCATCCTGCCGAACCTGCTTACCTATCGCACGGATGTGAACCCGTCCGATTTTGTCAGCAACGTGTCTCCCGATCTGGTCGCCAATGTGATGAAGGCGGCGGAGACGACCCAACTGGAATATTTCCTGAAGGAACGGCTCGGCACTTATGTGACCCAAGCGGTGCAGAAGGTGTTGACCGATGAGAAGGCGGACCCGCTGACGGAATTGAAAAAAGCGGAGGAACTGGCGCAGCGCGAAGTTGTAGACCCGTATAACGTCGAGATCAAAGGGTAGGCTGTCGGACGATTGGCGTTCCCTGGGATAGGAGTATTCCAGGGAACGAGTCAGTGAAGAGGAGGTTCGAATGTCCGTAATCTTGCAGCCCCAACGTCGTTTGGACAGGGCCGTCCGGCGAAGGAAGTTCAAATTTCCCTGGACGGCTTGTTTCTTTCTGGCGCCGACGGTTCTCGCCTTTTTGTTATTCAAGTACTATCCGTTGGCACAAGCCGTGTTTATGAGCTTTTTCAATTATCAGGTGATGAACCCGCCGGGGCCGTTCGTAGGATTCGGAAATTATGAATTGTTGTTCAAATCGAGTTATTTCTGGCATGCCTTCCGCAATACGTTTGTGTTTGCCGGTCTGTACATCGGCTTGACGTTCTGGGTTCCGATCCTGCAGGCGCTGCTGCTGAATGAGATCAAACGCTTTAATCTCGTGCTTCGTTTTCTTTATCTCGTTCCCGCGTCCGCGCCGAGCGTTGCCGTCTATGTGCTGTGGAAATGGATTTACAATCCCGATTACGGCTTGCTCAACGACTTGCTCCGGCATGTCGGGTTAGGCCCGTACGGATGGTTGAGCGATCCGGCGATGGCCAAGCTTGCGATCGTGCTGCCGGGGATGATCGGCGGCGGCATCAGCGTATTGCTGTACTATTCGGCGCTGCAAGGGATCTCCCAGGAAACGATAGAAGCGGCCAAGATCGACGGCGCGGGACCCTGGCAGCGAATGCGCCGCATTACGTTGCCGGGACTGGGTTTCATTATCGGCATTCAATTCATCGCGTTTCTGGCCGGCATATTTCTTACGTTCGATCCGATGTATGTGATGACCGGCGGCGGTCCGGTGAACAGCACGCGGGTATTGTCCATGCTCGTGTACGACAGCGCGTTCAAGGAATATCGGTTCGGCATGGCCGGAGCGGTTTCGATGATTATGTTCGTGGTGATCGGCGTCGTCACCTATTTTCAGTTGAAATTTTCCCGGACGTAGATGCGCCGGCGAAGTGCGTTCGGGGAGAGAGGTGGCAACCGGCTTGTTATGAAACAAAACCGTATTCAAGAAAAAGGAGCCAGGGCGATCAGCTTCACGGCTTACTTCCTGACTGTCTTTTTGATCGTTGCCAGCTTCGTGCCGATGATCTGGATGATCAGCTCTTCCTTGAAGGATGTTCAATCCATTTACTCTTTTCCACCGAAATGGATTCCTCCCGCTCCGCAATCGATTACTTTGCTGATCGATTATAGCGAGTCGGGGCAGCGGGATCAGGCGTTTTACGAGCTGGAAGCAGCCAAGGCCACATGGTTCACCTGGAAGAAATTTCAGAATCTGTCCATCGGCGAGATGAAGGTCATCGGCTTGAAGGATGGCCGGAAGCTGTTCTCTTCCGCAACGCCGGCCTATATTTTTACGGCCGGTCGAGCCGCGATCGTGCCGGCCAACGTCTTCACCGATGAAGTGATGAAGCTCAAAATTCCGGTCATGAAAGACAGAGCCTACTGGCAGTTCGACTGGTATGACGAAGGCGTTCCGCTGACCGGCAAGGAACAGGCGATTGTGCGGGAGGGCGCGGATGCCGGCGGCTGGAAGCCGATGGTTGCGCAGATTGGCGGTTATCTGAAGCAGGATGCCGTCTATTTGAACGGTTCGTTGCTGGCTGCGAGCCAATCCTCCAATTGGGCGCGCGTGTTCGACAATTACGCCGCATTGTGGCGTTTGGGCGGACAGGAGAACGGCATCAATTTCATGCGCGCTTTCGGCAACAGCGTATTCGTCAACGTCGTCACCATCCTGCTGCATGTGAGCATTGGCGGGATGGCCGGATATGCGCTGTCCCGACTCGTAAGCGCGAGGTGGTCGGTCTGGCTCACCCTGTTCTTCGTTGCGACGATCATGATCCCGGAAATCGTCATCCTTGTGCCTCTGTATTTGACGATGGAGAAGCTGAGCCTGGTCAACACGTTATGGGGCATCATATTGCCTCACTCGGCGTGGGGCATTGTGATCTACCTGTTCAGAGGTTTCTTCGACCAGCTTCCCGGCGAATTGCTGCAAGCGGCCCGCATCGACGGCGCTTCCGAGCTGCGGATCTATACCCGGTTCGTCGTGCCGATGTCGATGCCGATCTTTACAGTCGTCGGCGTGATGTCTTTTATTTCCGTGTGGAATGAATTTCTATGGCCGCTCATCGTGGCGCGTCAAGAAGCGTACTGGACGATTACGGTCGCGCTGTACGCCTTCCAAAGCGGCAGCTTGCCTCAAAACCTGCTCATGGCCAGCTCGGTCGTGGCCACGATCCCGCTGCTGCTCGTGTTCCTGTTCTGCCAAAAGCTGATCGAGCGAGGGGTGGCCTGGACCGGGGTCAAGGGATGACCGTGCAGGAGATGCACGATACAAGGAGGATGTGCGATGAAGAGAACGATGTCCTGGTTGCTGACCTGCGTACTGCTGATCTCCGTGCTGGAAGGGCTGCTGCAGCAGCCGCGTGCGGCGCAGGCGGAAGGACTGTCGGGCGAGATGGATTTGCTCGTCGACTTCGAACAGACGACCGTTTACAAGCACGGAATGCCCTTCAAGGGCAAAAGCAAATGGATCGACCTGCCCGCGATCATGGGCCTCGATCACGATGCGCTGGCCTGGGCCAAGAGCCACTGGGACGCCTTGGGCAGACCTCCGATTGAAGGCAATCGGATGATGGAACTGGTCTCGTCGTCCGGCGCGCTGTATAGTCTGGACAATTACAAGGACCAGTTGGGCGAGCAGTTTACCGTCCAGGCGGACATGAGTGTCTATGCGGCAGTATACGAGACGGATGCCCGCTTCGGCCTCCTGTCTTCAACCGCAGGCGACAGTCCTGCACTGGTACGCCTGGTGCATGCTCTGGATGAAGATTGGACAATGGAAGTATTTGGCGATTCGGGCTGGGTTTCTACGGGCAATTTTTTCAACGTCGACGATACGTTGACCGTAGGGCTTGAGGTGGACCTGACGACGCAGTCTTTCACGGTTCGCGTCACGAACCGGACCGCCGCCGTCGAATGGGATGCGGCCGCGTATCCGCTCGTCACGGGCGGGACGCCGCTGACGGCTGACGCGCTGACGGGCGGCGGCACGGGAATGCTGTTCTATATGCCGGCATTGCCGCCCGAATCCGGCGCCGCTTCCGTTGCCGTAGACCGCTTGCAGATCGACCCGGGCGAGGTTGTCGTCCCTGTCGATAGCCTGAATTTACTGGCGGATTTCGAAGGCGCGACGGATGGCCGCACCGCTGTCGAAGAGGGGAACGGCTGGGCTCCGCTGCCTGCGAATTTTACGTTTATTCAGAATCCTGCCAAGATCAGGGGCCGGGATTACTGGGCCGATCATCTGGGCGGGGCGACTCCGGTGGAGGGCGACCTGTCGCTGGAAATGACGCCTTCCTCGGGCGCCCTTTACAGTTTAAAGAGCGACTATACGGGATTAATCGGCAACGAATTTACGATTCAGGCGGACATGAAGGCTTATCGGACCGGCACGGGCCACGAGCCCCGCTTCGGAATTCTGTCGAACCCGGTCGGCGTTGTGCCTGTTCTTGTCAGGCTGCAGCCGGTCGCGGGCGTTGACGAGGGGTGGACGCTGCAAGTCTACACCGGCGGCGGAGGCATGAACTGGACGGATACCGGGATCGACTTCGTGACAGGCGATGTGCTGCGCGTCGCAATGGACGTTAAAGTTGCCACGCAGTCGTTCGTATTGCGGGTTGCGAACAGGACTGCCGCTGTGGAATGGCCTGAGCACGAATACAATATGGCCGGCGAGGATGGCTACGGGGCCTTCACGCCAAGCTCGTTGTACGGGAACGATACCGGCATTATTTTCTACACGTTCACTTGGCCGGATGCAACAGGGGACATCTCCATCGGCGTCGACAACCTGTATTTCGACCCGGGCGTTCCGGATGCTACGCCCGACCCGCTGCTGGAGCGATTCGACGAGCTGCAGGATCAATTGGTCGTTCTGGAAGGATTGTTAGGCCAGGCGGAGTCGCAAAATATATTGACAGATTACGAGCGCGTCGATTACACGGTTGTCAAGCAGTTCATCGACTACGGACGCGAGCAGCTTGCGGTGAATCCCGGCTATGCCCAGTATGCGCTCGTCGAGATGGAGAAGCTGGCGGCGGAGGCGATCGCGCAATTGCAGGCGTATCTGGATGGCGCCAAGCAACCGCTCGCCGTGCCGCGATATGTGACGCCGCAGGATCGGTTGACGATCGACGGCTATTCCTTCGTCGGGGATACGGCCTTGTCCAATGGCGACGATAGCGGGCAACGCCCGATTTTCTTCAACGGCTACGGGCACTTCTATCAGGTGAAGACGGACGTCCCGAACTTCCCCGGCTATGGCACGAATATTATCCAGATCGATCTGGGGCCGGAGGCGACGGTGTTCGAACCCGGCGCACTGGACTGGAACGGCAGGAAGATCAACGGTTCGACCGCTCAGATCAAGCTTGACCGGACGACGGGGTACGGCGGAAGCGCGAGCTCGATCTATGTCAGCAATCCGGCTCCGCAGCCGGGAGGAGCCGCCTGGGCCTATCAATATTACCCGGTGGAACGCGGCAAGACGTATGAAATCAAGTTCATGGCAAAAGGCGAGGATGTGGGCAAGGCCGAGATCTTCACGGGCCTCGGGTTTGCGGAACGATTCGCATTGCCCACCGGTACTTACGATTGGCAGGAAGTCTCTTACGAATTCACGCCCGGGGACGAGGGGGCGCGGTTTCTGGGCTTGTATATCGACGGCCAGATCGGCAAGCTGTGGCTCGACGATCTCCGCTTTCAGGAAAAGGGAAGCAGCCAGAACCTGGTGCTGAATGCGGGGCTGGAGGATCCCACGGAAGTTATAACGAAGGGCGATTACTACACGTCGACCACAAATCTGAACAACGAGATCGTTCGGACGCTGCAGAAAGCCGAGGACAACAACGTCGCTGTCGATCTGTTGATTTCCCCTCATTATTTCCCGCAGTGGGCCTTGGACAAGTGGCCCGAGCTGCAGCTGGCGGGCAACGGATTTATCGGCTACGATATCAACAATCCGAAAGCCAGGGAAATTCTGCAAGACTATATCGCGACGATTATTCCGATTGTAAGCCAGTACAAGTCGCTGCACAGCATTACGCTGTCCAATGAACCGCAATACCGCTATGCCAAGAACAGCACGGAGGACGTGGCGGCATGGCACGACTACCTGGAGCGGGTGCACGGTACGATCGCCCATCTGAATGCCGCATACGGAACCGGCTATGGCGCATTCGACGAGGTGCCGCCGCAAAATCCGGATATCCGGCAGACGCCGCTCTTCTACGATTGGATGAGCTTCAAGAATGAGCAATTCGCCAAGTGGCACGCCTGGTTGGCCGATCAGGTTCATGCCATCGATCCGGATATACCGGTTCACTCCAAGGTGCTGCCGCAAGATTTATCGGCGGGGCTGCTTCACGATGAGCTTACATTCGGCGTCGATGTCGAACAATTCGCCGAATTCAGCGATCTGGGCGGCAATGACAACTACAACGTTCCCGGCTGGGGAACGAACGGTTTCCGCGATTATATGAAATTCGTCGACCTGCTTGGCTCCATGAAGGAGGCCCCCGTCTTCAACTCGGAAAATCATCTGATTGCCGACGGAGACGGCAGATTTACCGAGATGTACGCGCCGCATACGCGGACGAACTTGTGGCAGAGCGCGGTGCACGGCCAGTCGGCGATGACGATGTGGGTGTGGGAACGGACATCCGGGCCGGGCGACCCCAATTATTCCTCATACGGCGGAAGCGTCTACCATCGTCCCGATGTTGCCGCCGCAGTCGGGAAGACGAACCTGGATTTGAACCGGCTGGCGGAACAAGTCACGGCATTGCAGCAGGCGCCGGCCGATGCGGCGATTCTGTACGCGCTGCCCTCCAAACTGTACTCGAATACGTTTACCGCGGCGTCGGCCGCCGCCTATGAGGCGCTCAGCTTCAGCGGCTACAAAGTCAAATTCGTCACCGAGAAGCAGGTGAGCGAAGGCGGTCTGGACGGCTATCAACTGCTTGTCGTACCGGGTGCGACGCATGTCAAGGAACAGACGGTGGCCGGCATCGGCGATTTTGCCGAGGACGGCGGCACGGTGGTCGCAATCGGCAGCGACGTATTGCGCAAGAACGAATATGGCCAGGATCACGATGCGGCGCTGCTGGGCCGCGCGCTGGCCGGCAGCATTCCGGCGAGCGCGTCCGTATCGAGCCTGCGCGAAGTGCTGGGCGCGCAGATGAAGGCGCTGGGCCTGGAGCGGGTGCGGGTCATCGATGCGTCGACAGGCAAGCTGGCGCAAGGCATCGAGTGGCGTACCGCGGAATATGACGGGAAGACACTGGTCGATATTGCGAACTATACGGAAGAGACGAAGGAAGTCTATATCGAGATCGACGGTATGCGAATTGCGCAGGCGGAGGAATTGATCGGGAATCGTTCCTGGTCGGGCAGCACCCTCACATTGGAAGGGCTGGCGCCTTACCTCTACTCGTTCGTCCCGCCCGATGGCGGCGTGAGCCTGAATGTCGGCAAGCTGACTCTGAATGTGGGCGAGCAGGCGCAATTGACGGCCACCCTGCTGCCTGTCGACGATCCGGCGGCTGCGAGAACGTGGAGCAGCTCCGACGAAGCGATCGTCACGGTCGACGGGACGGGCCTTGTGACCGCGCTTGCGGCCGGCACGGCGAACGTTGCGGTGGAAATTGAACCGGGCGGCTATACGGCGAACGCCGTCGTGACGGTCGTCGACCCGGCTTTGTCGGATCAAGTGCTGGCCGATTTCGAGACGGACTCCGGCTACGCGGCCGGCCAAAGCCCGGTTGGCGTCGGGCGATGGATCGCAACACCGCTGATTCACGCTAATGCGGGCTTCGGGCAGGGCGTTGTCCGCGACCGGGAATACTGGTCGCAGCTTGGGCAACTGCCGATCGAAGGAGATCAGACGCTGCAATTGCCGACCCATACGGTGGCGATATACGGTCTTCAGGACTATGAGGGCAATCTCGGAGAAGGCTTTGCCTTCCAGGCCGATGTGAAGCTCTATACGGCGGGCACCACGGTGTGGTTCGGCCTGCATGCCGATGCCGACACGGGCGCAACGCCTGCCCTGCTGCAATTCAATGGCATTGGCGGAACGATAGAAGCCTTTACGTCGGAAGGCTGGGTCTCGACAGGCATTCCATTTGCCGTCGGGGATACGCTGCAAGCGACGATGGATATCGACCTGATCGATCAGACCTTTACGATTCGTGTGCTGAACAAGACAAGCGGCAACGAATCCGAACGGCATACTTACAACATGGCCGTTCCGTTGGGACCTGTAGATCCGGATATTTTGACGGGAGGCCAGGTCGGGCTCATGATGCAGAACGACGGCAGCGCCATTGTCGGCGTCGACAATCTGACGATGCTGCACGAGCGGCTGAACGGCAGTGTGAGCCGCAAGACGCAATCGGTTATGTATCCGGCATCGCTGGTGAGCGCTGCGGTCGCCAATGCCGAGCATGACGAGTGGGCGAAGCAACGGCAGCAGGACATGATCGAAGCTGCGGAAACATGGCGCAATATGGACGACGACGAGCTGTGGTCGTTAATGTTTGCTCCGTCCCTGCAGCCCCGTTCCCTGATGGTATGGTCGAACGGCGTCTGTCCGGCCACCGGAGAACCTGCGACGATGTACAGCTGGGAAGTCGATCCGATCAACCATCCATGGAAAGTGAAGTGCCCGGGCTCGGACGACTGGTATCCGAAGAACGACTTCCAGGCGTTCTATCAATCGGGAATCGACCCGCTGACGGGCGCATACGATCCGGCCAAGGCGGACAGAAGCTTGCTCTTCAATGCCGAGCATCCCGACCCTGACGATCCGCTGCACTTGTATGGCGTGGATGACGGCCGGGGATTCACGGACGGAGGCAACACCTGGTATTTCATCGGGTACTATCAATATTGGGGCCAGTGGAAGGACAATGTGCTGAAGGGCATTGAAAATCTGGCCGCCGCTTATCTGGCGACAGGCGAGCAAGTCTATGCGCACAAAGCGGCGATTCTGCTGGATCGCGTCGCCGACTTCTACCCGAAATTCGACTATGCCACGCAAGGGCTGGTGTATGAGCAGTATGGCACCGCGGGCTATATCGGTTACTGGGTGGACGCCAACCTGGATGTCAGACGGATGGCGGAAGCGTACGATCAAATATTCGACGGCATCAAGGAGGATGCGGCGCTTGTCGGCTTCCTGTCCGGCAAGGCGGCGCAATACAGCGCCGGCATCCTGAATCCGAAAACTTCTTTTGCGCATATTCAGCGCAATATCGAGAATCAGATCTTCAGAGACTCGCTGCGGAATGCGGACAAAATCTTCATGAATTATCCGCAGCAGGATATCGCGATCGCCGAGATCAAGACCGTGCTGAACTGGCCCGATAGCAAGGACGAAGTGCTGGCCGCGATCAACGGCATCATTGAACAGTCCACGCGCTATGACGGATTGACGGGCGAGAAGGGGCTTGCCAATTACTCCTCCTTCGCGATTCAGGAGCTGTCGCTGCTGCTGGCGAAGTACGAGCGGGTCGATCCGGGATTTCTCGCGCAAATGTTGAGCGAGCATCCGCAATTGCTGGACGCTTATCGGTTCTATGCCGACACGTGGGCCTTCGACAGCTATTATCCGCACGTCGGGGACAGCGGCCAGTTTGCGGAGAAATCGCTGAATTATCGCGCCGCAAGACTGGATCGTCCGGGCAAGACCGAGGCTTACCAATTTGATGTTTTGCCGACGGACCCGTCCATGTATACGTTCCTCTATCGCGTCTACGAGCTGACGGAAGATCCGATGTTCCTGCAACTGCTCTATGTCGACAACGACAAGCAGATTGCCGGGCTGCCGTATGATCTATTCTCGGATGAGGGAGACGTCATTCGGGATGCGGTAGAGCAAGCGATAACGGAGCACGGAGCGGAGCTGAACCGGGGCAGTGTCGATAAACAGCAGTGGCACCTGGCGATGCTGCGGTCCGCTGACGAACAGAAGCCGGTCGTCTGGCTCAACTACGAAGCCGGCGGGCAGCACGGCCATCAGGACGGGCTGAATCTGGGCCTGTATGCCAAAGGGCTTGATCTGATGCCCGACTTCGGATATCCGCCGGTTAACATGGATGGAGAGTGGGACGGCGAATATTCGGCCTGGTACCGGAGCACGCTCGCGCACAATACGGTTGCCGTCGACGGGCATAACCAGAACAACGCGGCAGGCGCGACGACCTTGTGGGCCGACGGAGAGCAGTTCCGCGCCATCCGCAACAGCGCGCCGGGCTTGTACGGCATCGACAAATACGAACGAACGGTTGCGGTGAGCGACTTGTCGGATGCGGACGCTTATGTGCTCGACATTTTCCGGGTGAAGGGCGGCTCGCAGCATACGCGGTTCATGGGCAGTCAGGCCGGCAGCCTCGACACCGAAGGGCTTGCTTTGACGCCGTCCGCCAATGTATGGGCGGGTACGAAGCTGCAGAACGTGCAGCGCGATGCGTCGCCGCAGACCGGCTGGAGCGCGGACTGGAGCATGGACGACATGCACGGCTACTTGCCTGCCGACGCCGACGTGCATTTGAAATATACGGATTTGACGACGGATGCCGAAGCCTACGTGGCCGATGCCTGGGTGCAGGCCGGCAGCTACGACGATCCCGAGCAGCTCTGGGTTCCGCGGGTGGCTACGCAGCGAAGCGGCGCCGCAGGGCTGGAATCGACCTTTGTCGGGCTGATCGAGCCATATGAAGGCGAATCCAATATTAAGGCGGCAAGAAGGCTCGAGCTTCGCAACGAAGCGGATCAGCCGCTGCCGGATTCGTATGTCGCGATCGAGGTGGAGCTGGCCGGCGGGGACAAAGATTTGATCATTGCCGCGGATGCGGGCTCGTACACAGCCGGCAGCGTGCTGAAGCAGGCCGAATGGGCTGTGGAGGCCAAGGGCGAACTGGTGTGGATCCGGCAAGACGCGGCCGGAGCGATCAAGCGGGTCGCAGTCGCGAAAGGCAGCGAAGTGAAGGTTGCCGGAGCCGATTACGGCGAAGGCTACGCGGAATATTACGAATGGGAGAGCGAGGAGCCGGTAGACGAACGTCCGGAAGTGGACAGCATCGCCGAGCCGGACGCGATCGTTGTCCCGAACGGAACAGCCTGGTCGCAAGTTTCGCTGCCGGCGCATGTTCAGGCGCAGTTGAGCGACAGCTCGACGCGTGAGATCGCCGTGCAGTGGGATCCGGCGCCTCCGGCGTACGATCGCTACGTCGCCGGCACGTATACCGCAACCGGTCAACTGATATTGCCTGCAGATGTCGACAACCCTCTGGGCCTGGCAGCTTCCGTAGACGTTATCGTCCGTCCGGCGGATTCGAACGGGTCGGACAACGGCAATGGAGACGACCAGGGCGACGATGACGACGATCAAGGCGGCGATAACGGGAACAACGGGAACAATGGCAATCAAGGCAACAACGGGAACAACGACAACCAAGGCAGCGGCAACGGCGATCAGGACGGCTCCGGACAACCGTCAGAGCCGGATCATCATGAATTATCGTTTGCAGATGTGAAGGAAGAGCATTGGGCTGCCCGGGCGATCGCCGAAGCCTCTGCGAAAGGAATCATCGCAGGATATCCGGACGGGTCGTTCCGGCCGGAGCAGCAGGTGTCGCGTGCGGAGTTCATTCATATGCTCGCAAGAACGCTTGGTCTGAGCGGCGGAACGGATCCGTTGCCGTTCCAGGATAACGCCGACATTCCCGCATGGGCGCGCGGTTCGATTGCTGCCGCGGTTCAGGCCGGATGGGTGAACGGCTACGGGGACGGAACCTTGCGTGCGGCCGAGCCGATCAGCCGGGCGGAAATGGCCGCGTTGCTTGCAAGGGCGCTCGCCCTGGCCGTCGGAGAGATCGGAGAGGAGAGCGGCTCCGGCTATGCCGACGAAGCGGCATTTCCCGCATGGGCGCGGGAAGCGATCGCTGCGGTCACAAAGGCAGGCTTCATGGTCGGCATGGGGAATAACCGGTTCTCTGCGGAGCTGCAAGCCACGCGCGCCCAGGCCGCTGCCCTGATGCTTCGACTGTTCGAATCCGTCCGGGCCGGCACCGTCTCCGACTGACGCGGACCCGGAGTTTCCATCCGCAGAGCACGGCATTCGCGCCGTGCCCTGCGGGCGGAAACAAGTCGTAACCGATTGCGAGTAAAGGTAACAAGTATCCCGTAGATGAGCCGGGTTGCCGCTTTTTATAATAGGAGTGAGAGCATCCATCATTCCTATGGAGGTAAGCGCATGAAACAGAGAAAGCACGTGGCAGTAATGACTGCGGTTCTGGCAATGACCATGATATTTGCCGGCGCATGCAGTTCGAACAACAAGGCGAACACTGAGCCCGGGGGGGCCGCTTCCAGCGGCAATACGGGAAATCAAACTGCGCAAACAAGCGATAAGTCCGCAGACCCGCTGGGCAAGTACGAGCCGTCGATCGTCGTCAGGACGAGCAAGCTGATTCCGCCTTCGATGAAATTTCAGGAGGGCGAATCGATCGAGAACAATGTGTGGACACGGGCTTACGAAGAAGAGCTTGGCATTAAAGTCAAATTTGACTGGACGGTCAAAGGCTCGAACGATCAATACGACCAGAAGATGAACGTGACGATCGCTTCGGGGGACTTGCCGGACGTCTTCACCGTGAACGCCGTGCAGTTGAAGCAATTGGTCGACAACGGTCAAGTAGCCGACTTGACGGAAGCTTATGCCGATTATGCCGCTGCCTTAACGAAGGAAATCGTGGAAGCCGACGGCGGCATGGCGCTGAAGTCGGCGACGTTCGACGGCAAGCTGTACGCTATGCCGTACACGGGCTCGGCGATCGATCAGGCGCCGTTGCTGTGGATCCGCATAGATTGGTTGAACAAGCTCGGCTTGCAGCCGCCCCGCACGATCGACGACCTGTACCGCATCTCGGAAGCGTTCGTCAAGCAGGATCCCGACGGCAACAACAAGGACGACACGTTCGGGTTGGTGCTGCACAAGGACCTGTACGGGGGCATGCCGGGATTGGAAGGCTTCTTCAACGGTTATCATGCCTACCCGAAAATGTGGATTACGGATAAAGACGGAAAGATTACGTATGGCAGCATTGCGCCCGAAATGAGACCGGCGCTGGAGAAGCTGAGGGAGATGTATGCGGCCGGGCATTTCGATCGCGAGTTCGGCGTGAAGGACAGCGCGAAGATCATTGAGATGCTGAATGCGGGCAAGGCGGGCTTGTTCTACGGGGGCATGCCGAGTTCGTTAATACTGGCGGGCGGCAAGGAGCTCAATCCGGATTTCGATCTGCAGGCCTTCGAATTGCCTTCTGCCGACGGCAAGCCGACGCTGGCCCAGGTGCCGTTCCCGATCAATGAATACTTCGTGGTGCGCAAAGGGTTCGAGCATCCGGAAGCCGTCGTCAAATTGTTGAATATGTCGATCGACAAAGATTACGGGAAAAATATTCAAGTGGAGAAATTCGGTTCCAAGGACGGCGTGCAGTTTTTCCAATACAAGATTGTAAACAGCCAACACCCCAAGGCTAATCTGGAGAACTACCGTCATCTCCAGCCGGCGCTGGCAGCCGGCAGCGACGAGGGGCTGACCCCGTCGGAAAAATATTATTACGGAGAGATCATGAAGTTCAGGAATGGCGACAATATCGGCTGGGGCTTCGATCGCGTGTTCGGACCGGAAGGCTCCCAGGGGGTATTCGATAAGCTGGACAAGGAAAATCGCTTCCTGTATACCTCGTTCTACGGAGCTCCCGTTCCCGCGCAGGCCGATAACCTGTCGACACTGGACAAGATGGAGCTGGAAACCTTCACACGAATTATTATGGGTGAAGTGGGCATAGAGGCGTTCGACAAGTTCGTGACCGATTGGAAGAAGATCGGCGGAGAGCAAATCTTGAAAGAAATGAACGAATGGTTGGCCAAGCAGTAAGGCATAAAGAAGCGAGGGGGCAGTCCGTATGCGGAATCTATCCGACAAGCGGAACCGGCCCCCTTGCCTGCCAAACCGCAAAGGAGCGCAACGATGCGCGGCATCAGAAGAAAGCTGAAGGCGGTCGCCTTGTATCCCAAAGTGCTCGGGACGATTCTGGCCGCGCTTGTCCCGGCGTATTTATTATGTTTGTTCCTGAACGATTACGGAGTCGGCATTGTCAGAAACAACATCAATGAGTCGATGCAATCCAACGTCAATTTCTATAACCGTTCGTTCGAGACGGAAATATTCCGGCTGCAAAGGCTCAAGCGGGAGTTTCTGGTCGATGACGATCTGTTGAAGGTCGGCAAACGGGCTGCGGCGCTCAGCGACTATGAGCTCACCGCATCGCTGCTTCGCGTCCAGAACAAGGCGGCTTTGTTGAAAGGGTCGAGCGTCTATGTGGAGGATGTGAAAATCTACTTTCCTTCGATCGGCCGAACGCTGTACAGCAATTACTACGGCGACGCGATGGCGGAAGAAGAAGTGCGCGTCCTGCAGAAGAGCATTCATCTGTCCGAGTCTCCGTTCATTTATTGGAATGGCAAGATTTTGATGAGCGAGGTGTTTCCGCAAGCATGGAACACGGAGTCGTCGCCGGCGTTCGCCCTGGAACTGGAGCTGTCCAAGTCCGGCATCGTGGAGATGATGCGTCAGATGGGCAGTCAGGCGGGCGGCGGGGCGATCTTCATTCAGCCGGAACAGGGCTGGGCGATCGCGGCTCCGGAAAATGAGCATATGGCTTCCATCTTCATGAGGGAAATGCGGGAGGACAGCATGAAGCTTGCGTCCGGGACGAAACAACTGATCGTGGAGGGGCGAAAATATTGGCTTGCCTCCGAAGCATCGCCTGCACTTGGACTCACCCTTGTTCATTTTGTGCCGGAAAGCTCGATCATCGGACCGCTCAAGACGCTTCGCCGCTGGTTATGGTTCATCTCCTGTCTGTCGGTTGCCCTTATTTTCTTCGTTTCATGGCTCATTTTTCGTTATGTGCACAAGCCGCTCAGACAATTGGTGCTGGCCTTTCGCAAGATTGAAGACGGCAATCTCAAAGTGAAAATCTATCATAAATACGGCGACGAATTTCGTTATGTATACGACCGATTCAATGCGATGACAGAGCAACTGCAAATTTTGATCCATGAAGTGTACGATCAAAAATTTCGTTCGCAGCGTTCGGAGCTGAAGCTGCTGCAATCCCAGATCAACCCGCATTTTCTGTATAACAGTTATTTCGTGCTGCACAGAATGATCGAACACGGAGACACCGACCACGCGCTGGTCATGTCGGAGCATTTGGGGGAATATTTTCAGTTCATTACCCGCAGCGCCAAGGACGAAGTGATGCTTGCGGAGGAAGTCGGGCATTCGATCGCTTTCCTGCGCATTCAATCGCTGCGGTTCATGAGCCGGATCGACACGCAGTGGGACAGCTTGCCGCAAGGCTACGAGCGGATTCTGGTGCCTCGACTCATTTTGCAGCCGATTCTGGAAAATGCCTACTATCACGGATTGGATCAAAAGGTGAGCGGCGGGATCATTCGGATGAGCTTCACGGCACAGCCGGACGCTCTGCTTGTCACCGTTGAAGATAATGGCGAGCATCTGACGGACGAGAGCTTGGCGAATATGCGACGGCGCTTGGAAAATTCGGACGGGAGCGCCGAAGCGACAGGCATGGTGAACGTGCATCGCAGAATCGTGTTGAAGTTCGGACCTCCGTACGGGGTGCGGGTTGCCAGAAGCGGTCTTGGCGGTCTGAGCGTGGAGATCAGATTGCTTGCGGAGGAAAGATAATGCACAGGATATTGGTTGTCGATGATGAGAAATTTATTGCCGACGGGCTTGCCGCGATGTTGGGAATAGCGATCGGCGGATGCGAGATCGACAAAGCCTATTCGGCGATCCAGGCGCTGGAACGGTTTCAAACCGTCATGTATGACATCGTGCTGACCGATATTCAAATGCCGGGCATGACAGGTCTCGAGCTGCACGCCGAAGTGAAAAAGCTGTGGCCCCGATGCAAATTCATATATTTGACGGGATATGACGATTTCAGCTATGCGCAAACCGCTTTGCGTTATGAAGGAAGCGATTATGTACTGAAAACCGAAGGGGACCGGAGGATCGTCGCCGCCGTGCGCAAGACGATCGACACGGTCGAGCGCGAGCTCGAATGGGCCGAATGGGTGAACAAAGCGCATGAGCAAATCCGATCGGCCATGCCGCTGCTGCAGCGGGAGTATTTGTCGGAGCTGCTGGATGCGGATGAAGATGCCATGCGCAGGTTGGGAAGCCAGCTTGCGGAGCTGCAAATTCCGCTGTCAGCCGATTTGCCCGTCCTGCTTGTCGTCGGACGGATTGACGATTGGGGCGAGTATTCGGGATCGGTGGACCGTTCATTGATGCAATATGCCTTGCAAAATATTGCCGACGAATATTTATCTCCTTGCGTGAAAGTGTACGGCATCGCTTATCGGAAAACGCAATTTATTTGGTTCATTCAGCCGCTGAAAGACGATTGGCCGCGAACCGTGTTGTTTGCCACCGAAATGTTCGAACAGATTCAGCAGTCCGCGGGCAAGCTGCTCAAACTGCCCATGTCCATAGCGGCCGCGCAGACGCCCGCAGCATGGCCCGACATTGCGGACAAATTTGTGCGGCTGAACCGGTTGTTCGGTCTGGCGATGGGCCACGGGGCGATGGTGACAGAGAAGCTCACAATGTGCGAGCAGGCCGCGCCGATCGATTCAACCGGCGTGATTCAGCACAAATCGGCGCTCGCGCAACGGCTGGAGGACGCTTTCTGGACCGGCCGCAAGGCGCTGTTCCACGAGCGGCTCCAATCGCTGCTGAACGTCCCGCTGGCAACCGGGCAGACGGAGGCGTCAAGGGAAGAACTGCAGGTCCAGGTGTTTTACTTGCTGGCCGCACTGTTTATCGATTTGCTGCACAAATCGGAGTTGAGGCAGTCCGTGATGGACAAGATCGATATCAGCCCGTTGACGAAGAGCGATTCGCATGGACATTGGAACAGGATCAGTCCCTTTTTTGTTGAATTGGGCGAAGTGATGTTTCAGGTCCAAAGCGAGAAGAGCAAGCAGAACGAGCATCAATTTGTCCGCCGCCTGCATCGGTTTGTCGAGGAGCAGTTGTCGTCCGATCTGTCGCTGACGCGGATCGCCCAGGAATTTGCCTTCAATCGCTCTTATTTGTCGAGGCTATACAGCCGGCTAACAGGGGAAGGGCTCTCCGAATATATCGTCGAACAGCGGCTCTCCAAAGCGAAGGAGCTGCTGCAAACGACATTGCTCAAAATCAACGAAATTTCCGCAGCCGTCGGCTTGGAGACGCCGACCTTCCATCGCCTGTTCAAGAAGACGACGGGCATGACGCCTCAGGAATATCGGGACGCTTCCCGTTCATAAACGTAAAGCCGAAGGGGAGAATCGCGATTCTGAAAAAAGCATTGCGTCAATATCCGCTGCATCTCATGTTGTTGCCGGCCATCGTCCTCACGCTCGTGTTCAGTTATATCCCGATCGCGGGGATCGTCATTGCTTTTCAGAAGTTTCAACCTACCCAGGGGCTGTTCGGATCCCGATGGATCGGCTGGGACAATTTCATCTATGTCACCCGGCTGCCCGGCGCCTACCAAGTGGTGTGGAATACGATCTATATCGCCATTTTGAAAATCGTGGTCGGTCTGGCGGTGCCCATCACGGTTTCGCTGATGCTGAATGAGGTCAGAAGAGACTTCTTGCGGCGCAGCGTTCAAACGTTCATCTATTTGCCGCACTTTCTCTCATGGGTCATTCTGGGGGGCATTCTGATCGATGTGCTGTCCCCGTCGGAAGGCATCGTCAACCAGTTGTTGACGTCTCTGGGGCTGGAGCCGATCTATTTTCTCGGCAAGAACAGCTGGTTTCCGTATACGCTCGTCATGACCGATGTGTGGAAGGAGTTCGGCTTCAGTACGATTGTCTATCTGGCGGCGCTCACTTCGATTAATCCCGCGCTGTACGAGGCGGCCTGGATCGACGGCGCGAACCGCTGGCGGCAGGCATGGCACATTACGCTGCCCGGCATGCTGCCGATCATTGTGTTGATGATGACGCTCAGTCTGGGCAATGTGCTCAACGCCGGCTTCGATCAGGTATTTAATCTGTACAGTCCGCAAGTGTACGAGAGCGGGGACATCATAGATACGTTCGTGTACCGCATCGGGCTGATTGACGCGAAATACGGCGTGGCAACGGCGGTAGGTCTGTTCAAGTCGGCTGTTTCCCTCCTGCTCATCTCGGTCTCGTACTGGTTTGCTTACCGCTTCGCGAATTATCGCATTTTTTAACAGAAAGGGGGTTGAGCGATGGCGCACCATACAAGCTGGCCGAGAAAATGCTTTGTTTTCTTCAACAGTACGGTCCTGATCGTCATTTCCGTGCTGTGCCTGTTCCCGCTCGTCCATGTGCTGGCAATCTCGTTCAGTTCCAGCAGCGCGGCTTCCGCCGGGCTTGTGAAGTTGTGGCCGGTGAACTTCACCGTAAAATCCTATACCTACATGTTGAAGGATCCGGCCTTCCTCAAATCGTTCGCGGTGTCCGTGAATCGGGTTCTATGGGGCGGTTCGCTCAGCATTCTGCTGTCCGTCATCACGGCGTATCCGCTGTCGAAGAACAGTGCGGCGCTATCCGGAAGAACGTTTTATGCCTGGTTTTTCGTGTTCACCATCCTGTTTAACGGCGGCTTGATCCCCTGGTATATGACGATCAAAAATGTCGGCATCATGGGGACGATGTGGGCGCTCATATTGCCCGGCGCCGTAACGGTGTTCAATATCATTTTGCTGCTGAATTTTTTCCGCGGGCTGCCCAAAGAGCTGGAGGAGTCGGCATTCATGGACGGCGCGGGCTACTGGTCCGCCATGTGGCGATTGGTTGTGCCTTTATCGCTTCCGTCCATTGCGACGATCTCCTTGTTCACGCTCGTATTCCACTGGAATTCATGGTTCGACGGGCTGATTCTGATGAACTCGCCCGATAAATATCCGTTGTCGACTTATTTGCAGACCGTGCTCATCACGACCCAGCTTGCCGAGCTGCGTACGGAAGAATTGCGGTTGTTCATGGAAATATCCGATCGCACGACCAAGGCGGCGCAGATTTTCCTGGGCACCTTGCCGATTTTGCTGGTTTATCCCTTTTTGCAGCGCTATTTTACGAAAGGCATCGTGCTGGGAAGCGTGAAAGAGTAGCAGATTCCGGGGAGGGATGAGGCTGTGAGAAAAATTGAGGCGGCGACGAATTACTATGAGCATTTCGATGCCGACTTCGCGCTGGAAGTTCCCGCAGAGGGATTCGGCGGCTGGAAGAAGCGGCAGCTCCCGCTCGATCTGGATGCGACCGCGGTGGTCGTCATGCACGCCTGGGATACCGGCACCAGGGAGCAGTATCCGGGCTGGCATCGCGTGGTGGAATATATGCCGCGGGCTGCCGAGATCGGCGCGGCCGTATTCCCGAGGCTGCTCGGCGCGATCCGCGAGGCGGGCGTAAGACTGATCCATGTCGTATCTCCGGGAGACGATTATTACCGGTCCTGGCCGGGATACCGGACCACCCTGCAGCTCGCCGGCGAAGAGCCGGAGGCGGTCGAGCGGGTGCAGCCCGATCCCGTCATGGAGCAATTGCAGGCGTTTCGGCATCGGCATGTGCATCCGGGCGCGCATAACGCGGCGGACATCGAGAGAGGGTTCAGCCGAATCTCGTTTCTTGAATCGTGCAAGCCGCTGGGGGAGGAGTCGATTGCCGCGACCAGCCATCAACTGTTCGCCCTCTGCCGGCAAGCGGGCATTACCCACCTGATCTATACGGGGTTCGCGATCAACTGGTGTCTGCTGCTGTCTCCGGGCGGCATGGCGGACATGACCAAGCACGGCATTTTGTGCTCGGCGATTCGCCAGGCGGTTACGGCCGTGGAGAATAAGGAGACGGCAAGGCTGCAGTCGAATAAAGAGGAAGCCTTGTGGCGGGTAGGGCTCGCTTTTGGATTTGTTTACGATGCGGATGACTGGATCGCGGCTCTTGAAGCCTGCCATGGAAGCGGAGGGACCACCGATGGATGAGAGCAAGCTCGCCATTCAAGGCGGAAGCAAGGTCAAGACGGCCCCGTACGGCACCGGCAAACGGTTCGGGCTTGAGGAAGCGAAGGAACTGCTTGAAGCGCTTGAGCAAAACACGCTGTTTTATCATCTGGGAGGGAAGGTGAAGCGTTTCCTTGGCGATTTCAACGCACTGTACGGAGTCAAACACAGCGTAGCGACTTCTTCGGGTACGGCTGCGATTCATGTGGCGTTGGGGGCGGCCGGCATCACGGTGGGCGATGAAGTCATTACGAGTCCTGTGACGGACCAAGGGACCGTGATCGGGATTTTGTACCAGAATGCCATCCCGGTTTTTGCCGATTTGGACCCGCATACGTATAACCTCGATCCCCGATCGGTCGAAGCCCGAATTACGCCGCGGACGAAGGCGATCGTTGTCGTGCATCTGGCCGGGAACCCTTGCGATATGGATGCCATCATGGCTATCGCGGGCAAATACGGCTTGAAGGTCATCGAAGATTGCGCGCAAAGTTATTTAACGCGTTATCAGGGGCGGCTGGTCGGCACGATCGGCGATTACGGCTGCTTCAGCACGAACGATTTTAAGCATATTTCTACCGGAGACGGCGGGATCGTCACGATCAATTCCGGCAGCGAAGCCGATTATTACCGGGCGCATGCGTTCTCGGACAAAAACTACAAGCGTTTCGATGCGTCCGTCGTGCGCGATACGCCCTCATTGGCGCCGAATTACCGGATGACGGAACTGCAAGGCGCGGTCGGCATCGCACAGTTGAAGAAGCTGGAGTGGATATGCGGCAAGCGCCGCGCATACGGCGACCGGCTGACGGCCGGCATCCGCGATGTGCCGGGCATTCAACCGCACCGGGTACAGACCGCTTCCGAATGCACTTACTGGTTTTACATGCTGCGCGTCGATGAGGCGAAGCTTTCATGCACGCGGGACGAGTTTGTCGATGCGCTTGCGGCGGAAGGCATTGCCTGCATGGCAGGTTATATCCCCTATCCTGTCTATATGCAGCCGATGTTTCAGGAGAAACAGGCGTACATCGGCTCGCGCTTTCCGTTCGAGTTGTCCGATTGCAGCTACGAGGAGGGGATCTGTCCCGTTGCAGAAGCGATATTGAAGACGGCTGTCAAGCTTCCGTTGAATGAATTTTACACGGACGGCGACATAGACGATACGATTCAAGGCATACGCAAAGTAGCCTTGCATTACGGCGCGGCGTTCCGATAGGAGCGATGGCAGCCGGGCTGCGACAGGCGGGGCAATCGTCGGAAATCGCAAGTTTGGTGCGACAGAAGGAGAGGGAGTGCGGACATGCCGGTATGCAGCATAGAGCCGACCGACCTGCGATGTGAATATACGGTGAATCCGCTCGGCATGGACGTCGAGCGCCCGCGCTTCAGTTGGTCCGTGCGGTCGGACCGGCGCGCGCAAGTTCAGTCGGCTTACCGGATTCTGGCGGCCGGCAGTCTGGCCGACCTGGCGGCGGATCGCGGCGACAAATGGGACAGCGGGAAAGTCGCAAGCGGCCAAACTTTTCATATTGAATATGCGGGCAAGCCGCTGCGCTCCGGCGAGTGCTGTTACTGGAAAGTTTGCTGCTGGGACGGAAGCGATCTTTGCGGGTCGTACAGCGCGCCCGCCGCGTTCACGATGGGGCTGCTTGACGAGCGCGACTGGCAGGGGGTATGGATCGGCTCGGGTGAAGACGAGAGCACGGCGGCCGCCGCCCCCCTGTTTCGCAAATTTTTCGAACTGGATGGGCCGTTGCGGCGGGCCGTCTTGTACATTTGCGGGCTGGGTTATTACGAATTGTACGTCAATGGACATAAAGCCGGGGATCACGTCCTGGACCCGAATTGGACCCATTATGATGCGCGCAGCATGGAGGGGCTCTTGTACCCGTTCGAGGACCGGATGAGCCGGGCGGCGCTGTATGTCGCCTACGAGGTGACCGGCCTGCTGCGGGAGGGCGGCAATGTGCTCGGCGTGATGCTGGGCAACGGCTGGTACAATCAGCGGGAACGAACGGTCGAAGGGAAATTGGCGTACGGCGCGCCGAAGTTTCTGTTGCAGCTCCGGATGGAACTTGCGGACGGCAGGCAGCTTCAACTGTCGAGCGATGAAAGCTGGAAGTGTGCGGACGGTCCGATCCGGTTCAACAATATTTATTACGGCGAAGTGTACGATGCGCGGGAAGAGCGGGCCGGCTGGCAAGCAAGCGGATTCGACGACCGAAGCTGGGCATACGCCCAGCGGACGGCTGCGCCATCCGGCCGATTGAAGGCGCAGATCTCTCCGCCGGACAAGATCATGGGAGAAATCAGGCCGGTGCGCATCAGCGAGCCCTGTCCGGATGTGTATGTCGCAGATCTGGGACAAAACATTTCCGGCTGGGCAAGGCTGACGGTTAAGGGCGAGTCCGGCCGCAAGGTGACTTTGCGCTTTGCGGAAGAGCTCGACGAGCGCGGCATGCTCGATTACCGCAGCACGGGCGGAACCGAGCAAATTCAAAGCGATGTGTATATTTTGAAGGGGGAAGGCGAAGAGAGTTATGAGCCGCGGTTCACCTGGCACGGATTTCGTTACATTGAAGTGACCGGATATCCCGGTCGGCCGGAGCCGGAGCGGATTCTGGGCATTGTGGTCCATGCGGCGGTGGCACGGACGGGGTCATTCGCATGCTCCGACCCGCTGCTCAACCGGATTCAAGCGTGCTGTGTCCGGAGCCAATTGACCAATTTGCACGGCGGGGTGCCCGGCGATTGTCCGCACAGGGAGCGTCTGGGGTATACGGGCGACGCCCAGATTACGGCCGAGGCGGCCATGTTCAACCTGGACATGGCGGCGTTCTATACGAAGTGGATGCAGGATGTCGCGGATGCCCAGCACAAGGAGACGGGGTTTGTGCCGCATACCGTTCCATTCTACGGAGGCGGAGGCGGCCCCGGGTGGGGAAGCGCAATCATCATTCTGCCCTGGTTCATGTACGTGCATTATGGCGACAAGCGGATATTGGAACGGCATTACGGTGCGATGGCGCATTGGATGGCGTATTTAAGCACCCGAACGGACGGGGACGGCATCCTTGTCAGGGAGGAACCGGGAAGCTGGTGCCTTGGCGATTGGTGCGCTCCGGGAGAGCTGCCTCCGGAGTCTCTGGTGAACACGTTCTATTACGGCTATGTGAGCGGCCTGATGGAGCGGATTTCGCTCGCGCTCGGCATGCCGGAACAGGCGCAGCGGTACAAGGCGTTGTCCGAGACGATCGGTTCGGCCTTCAATCGGGCGTTCCTGAACGAGGAGCTTGCCCGATATGCGACGGGAGCGGACGGCAGCTCCGTGTTCCCGCTGGCCTTGGGCATCGTTCCCGAAGCGCTTGCAGACAGCGTGCTGGCATCGCTCGCGGATACGCTGACGGTCGCGCGGGAAGGTCATCTGGATACGGGCATATTCGGCACGAAGTTTCTGTTCGAAGTCCTCGCGGATTACGGATATGGCGAATTGGCGTATCGACTGCTTCAAGCTTCCGACTATCCCGGATATGGCTACATGATCGGGCAGGGCGCAACCACGCTGTGGGAAAACTGGAACGGCGAAGGCTCGCACAACCATCCGATGTTCGGTTCGATCAGCGGATGGTTCTACCGGGTGCTGGCCGGAATTCGCCCCGACCCCGCCGGCGCCGGATTTCGGAAGATGACGATCAAGCCGTATTTTCCGGGCGGGTTGACCGAAGCGAGCGCCGAGCTTCAAACGATGTCGGGCAAAGTGGCCGTCCGTTGGATCCGGCAGCCGGGCACAACGAGGCTGACGATCGAAATTCCCGCGAATACGTGTGCCGCAGTTGATCTTCCTTGGGGTCAGCCCGATTGTCTCGTGTCGGAAGGAGGGAGCGTCATCTGGAGCAATGACACACCTGCGGAGCGGCGGGAAGGCATAAGCGGCTTGCGCGAAGAAGGCGGACGGCTTCGCCTGGACGTGCAGTCGGGGGAATACCGCTTTGAGATGCGAGAGATGTAAGGAAGGAGAATTAGGATGGCGAAGGATGCGATGCCGTTGAGACTGGCCAAGGTCGCACTGCTGTTGGATCAGGATGAAGCCCGGCGGCGCTGGCGGCTGGGTCTGAACGTATTCGAAGCGTATGCGGAGGAAGTGTTGCTGCAGGCGGGAATCCCGTTCCGGCGGATCGAGGCCGTGGACGAATTGGACTCGGACGCAGGCGGCTACGATATTGTCGTTGCGGCACTGGTGGGGGAAGAGGAACAGAAGGCAAACCGGCTGCTCGCCTACATGGAGCAGGGCGGCATCCTCGTTGCCCTCGCCAATGTGAATATGCTGGCCAGGAGGCTTGGCTACGGAGCGGCCGCACGTGCGGACTGCGGATATGCCTGTTTCGGCGATGCGTACGACAAGGCGGAGGCGATCCGGTTCCTTGGCGCCGTCCCCTGGCAACAGCTTGCGGAAGGGCGCGACGATGCGGAATTGGCAGAAGAGTTCGGGCACCTGCGCCGGGAGAGGCCGGACGGCGTGCCGGCAGGCGCCGCTCTGCAGCGTTTCCGGATTGGCGCCGGTTGGCTGGAACGTTGGGCTGTCGATATCGCCGGCACATCGGTCCGCATGCAGCAAGGGATGGCGCCGGTGCTGGCGGACGGCCCTCCCGCTCCGGACGGATCGGCCCCCCTCGATGAAGGGCTGCTCAAGGCAGATGACGGGTTCGCGATGGATTGGTCATACGATCGGGCAGTAACGGATACCGGAGTTCCTTACTTCCCTCATCCTTATGTCGACTATTGGCGCGAGCTGTTTGCCGGCCGGCTGATCGGCATTGCGTTGGAGCGGGGGCTCAGTGTCCCGGTTGTGGACTATTGGCCGGCGGGGATCGGGCAGGTCGCCATGCTTTCGCATGACAGCGACTTGAACGGCGACGCCAATGCGGATGCTGCCTTGAAGCTGCTGGCCGAATGCGGCGTCCGCTCGACATGGTGCATGATCGAGGAAGGCTACAGCAGCGACAGGTACCGGGCAATTCTTGCCGATGGTCACGAGCTTGCCCTGCACTATAACGCCGTGGACAGCGATAAGGGGAGATGGGCGGAGGAGGAGTTCGTTCGCCAATTGCGCTGGTTTGCAGAAGCGACCGGCTTGCCCGGGGCGGTGTCCAACAAAAACCACTTTACCCGGTTCGAGGGCTGGGGGGAACTGTTCGCGTGGTGTGAAAAATATGGCATCAAGAGCGATCAGACGCGGGGACCGAGCAAGAAGGGAAATGTCGGCATGCTGTTCGGCACTTGCCATCCCTATTTTCCCATCGCCTGGTCGACGGAACGGAATCGTATTTACGACGTTGTCGAAATCGGATTCCTGACACAGGACCTGGACCTGAGCGAGCGTTGGCCCGACAGCAGCGTCATCGTCCCGTTCCTCGATCGCGTCCAATCGGTGTCCGGCGTGGCGCATTTCCTGGTGCATCAGATTCATATCGGCAGCCATGCAAGCGTGCGCGATTCGATGAGGAAAATCGTAAGCGAAGCTCGCAAACGGAATTTTACATTCCTGACAGGCAAGCAGGTCAATGATTGGCAGCGGGCCAGGCGGGCTTATGTGGCAAGTCTGTACGACCGGATATCGGGAGGACGCTTGTCGGCCGCTTCTGCCTGCCATGAAGACGGCGGAGTGGCGATTCGATCAGGAACAACGGACGCTTCGTCAGCGCATCAACCGGTCGTCTGGATTCCCGTCAAGTGCGACAACATTGTCAATAAGGGAAAATATTCCACAACCAGGTTCGGACACTTGTGTTGTCTTGCCGACTGGCAAGAGAGGACGATATGAAACTTTGACGTAATGACGCGAAGGGAGATGTTCATCTGTGCTGGCGATAAATGGAGGAATTCCGGTTCGCACGAAGCCTTGGCCGGATTGGCCGGTCCATGGAGAGCTGGAGGAGCGGCTGGTGCTCGAAGCGGTTCGCTCCGGGCGCTGGGGCGGGGTTGCCCATGACAAAATTGCCGAGCTTGAAACGGCATTCGCCGATTTGCAGCAGGCGAAGCACGCCATAGCGGTGACCAATGGAACGATGGCGATCACGGTCGCCTTGAAAGCCGTCGGAGTGGAGCCGGGGGACGAGGTCATCATGCCGCCGTATACGTTCATTGCAACGGCTTCGGCAGCGCTGCTCTTCGGTGCGATTCCCGTATTTGCGGACGTGCAGGAGGGCACCATGCTGCTCGATCCGGAGCGGGTGGAAGCGGCGATTACGCCCCGGACCAAGGCGATTCTCGCGGTCCATATCGGCGGCGCGTCTGCGGACATGGACCGGCTGCGGGCAATCGCGGCGAAGCACAAGCTGCGTCTGGTCGAGGATGCGGCCCAGGCTGCAGGCGCTGCCTGGCAGGGGAGGGGCGTCGGAGCGATCGGGGACATCGGGACGTTCAGCTTTCAGTCGAGCAAGAACGTCACGGCGGGCGAAGGCGGCATGATCGTCACGAATGACGATGCGATCGCCGATATGGCCTGGTCGATCGCCAACGTCGGGCGGGTTCGCGGCGGAGCCTGGTACGGACATGCGAACATCGGCTGGAACCTGAGGATGACCGAGCTGCAGGCAGCGCTCGCGCTCGCGCAGCTCACCCGGCTGGAAACGCAAATGCAGCGGCGGGAAAGCAATGCCCGCCTGTTGTCGCAGTTGCTTGTGCAAATTGAAGGCATCGGTTGCATGGATCGGCACCCGGGCGTAACCCGTCATGCGTATCATTTGTTTATGTTTACGTTGAATGGACCTTATGCGGGAGAAGCGAGCAAGCAGGAAATCATTGCGCGTCTGAACGCGGAAGGCATACCGGTCACGCATGGCTACCCGTCTTTGAACCGGAACGATGCGATCGTGCGGGAGGTCGACAAGCTGCGCGGCGGCGGCAAGCCCGCCGCGGAATGTCCGGTCAGCGAGAGCATGAGCGGCGGGCGGCTGTTGTGGCTGCATCAGAACGTGCTGTTGGCCGATGAAGAAGCGATGTATGAGATTGCGACGGGCGTGCGCAAAGTAATGGAATCCTTCCGGTAGGCAATCACGCCACATATCAGCATAGTCAGCACTCGGCTCCCATCGTCAGATGGGGGCTCTTTGTAATGCTGTCAAAATGACACATCCCCGACATTCCGGCCTCCAATCGGTTATGTTATGATGGAGAGGAACGACATCGACAGATCGGGCAGTAGCGACCTTTTGGAGGGAAATGACACATGATTCGCAAAATAGGCGTCGTAGGAATCGGGACGATGGGCCGCAGCATCGCAGAGATGCTGGCGGTCAAAGGGCTGGACGTGCTGCTCGTGGAGAAGTCGGAGAGCATGCTGAACGAAGCGTTGGCGCTGCTGGAGGCCAGCCTCGACCGCCAGTTGGAGCGCTGGGCGATCACGCTCGCCGAGAAGAAGCTGATCCTGAACCGCATACATAAAATGAAATCCGTCCAGGACCTGGCCGAGTGCGACCTGGTTATCGAAGCCGCCAGCGAAGACCTGGAAGTCAAGAAGGAGCTGTTCAAGGAGCTGGACCGGGCGTTGCCGCCGCGGGTCGTGCTCGCCAGCAATACGTCAACGCTCAGCCTGACGGAGCTGGCCGCCGCTACCCGGCATCCCCGGCGGATCATCGGCATGCATTTCGTCTATCCCGCTCTTGGCATCGATGTGGTCGAGATCATTCGCGGCCTGCAGACATCGGACGAGACGTTCCAGCAAACGAAGGAATTCGTCGAGCATGTTCTGGACAAGAAGGGAATCATGGTATATGAATCCCCCGGTTTCGTCACGACCCGGCTGATCTGCCTGTTGATCAACGAAGCGCTGCATCTGCTTGCGGAAGGGGTCGCGTCGGCGGAAGATATCGACAGCGCGATGCGCGTCGGCTATCAGTTCGAGTACGGACCGCTCGAGATGGCCGACCGGTTCGGCCTGGATGCCGTATGGGCCGCCCTCGAGCGAATGTTCCGCGAATACGGGGAATTGAAATACCGGCCTTCGATCCTGTTGAAGAAGAAAGTGAGAGCGGGTCACCTGGGCGTGAAGACAGGGAACGGCTTCTTCGAATACGACAAGGACGGTGAACGGTTGCCATGAACATCCTGGTCATCAATTCCGGCAGTTCGTCGCTCAAATACCAGCTTTACGACATGCGCACGGAGAAGGTGCTGGCGAGCGGCCGCGTGGAGCGGATCGGCATGGAAACGTCGATTTTGTCGCATGAAGTGCCCGGCAAGCCGGAAGTGCGGGAAGTGAGCGAAATTCTGGAACATACGACGGCGGTCCGCAAAGTGCTGGACATGCTGACGCACCGGGATTTCGGCGTGCTGAAGTCGATCAAGGAAATTGAGGCGGTCGGGCATCGGGTCGTGCACGGCGGCGAATCGTTCAGCGAGTCGGTCATGGTGACGCCGGAGGTCAAGCTGGAAATCCGCAAGCTGTTCGATCTGGCGCCGCTGCATAATCCGGCTCACATGACGGGCATCACGGCTGTCGAGGCGAACTTGCCCGACGTGCCGCAGACGGCCGTATTCGACACCGCCTTTCACCAGACGATGCCGCCGGTCGCGTATCGTTACGCTATTCCGACAGTATTGTATCGCAAGCATAAAATTCGCCGTTACGGGTTCCATGGCACCTCGGTCGATTTCGTCATCCGGGGCGCCGCCGAAGTGCTCGGCCGTCCGCTTGAGGAGCTGAAGCTGGTCGTCTGCCATATCGGCAACGGCGCCAGTTGCACGGCCGTCCTGCACGGCAAGTCGTATGATACGAGCATGGGATTGACGCCGCTCGAAGGCTTGATGATGGGTACCCGCAGCGGAGACCTCGATCCGGCAGTCGTGCCCTATACGATCAACAAAGAAGATTTGACGCTGAACGAAGTGAATTCGATGCTGAACAAGCATAGCGGATTGCTCGCCGTATCCGGGCTCAGCAGCGACATGCGCGAGATTGTGCAGGCGATGGAGGAGGGCCACGAACAGGCCAGCCTCGCCTTCGAGATGTACGCGTATCGCATTCGCAAATACATCGGCGCTTACGCGGCGGCCATGAACGGCATTGATGCGGTCGTGTTCACGGCGGGCGTCGGCGAAAATTCGGACGTGCTTCGCAAGTCGGTGTGCGACGGACTGTCATTCCTCGGCATCCGGTTGGACGACGCGCGCAACGCGGTGCGCTCGCCCGAGCCGCGGGCGGTGACGAAGGACGGTTGCCCGGTGGCGGCGCTCGTCATTCCGACCAACGAAGAACTGCTGATCGCGCGCGATACGTACCGGATCGTACGGGAATCGAGGCAGCAGGAGCGCACTTAGTCAAGATCGGGAAAGGATGGAGAGCGGATGGAAGACAAGATCGCGATCGGAGAAGCAGGCCGTCATGCGGGAGAGCAAGTGACGATCGGGTGCTGGCTGACCCGACGCCGCTCGAGCGGAAAAATCCAATTTCTGCAGTTGAGGGACGGGACCGGGTTCATCCAAGGGGTGCTCGTGAAATCGGAAGTGTCGGAGGAAACATGGAAGCAAGCGGAGCTGCTGACGACCGAAAGCTCGCTTTATGTGAAGGGCTTCGTGCGCGAAGACGCGCGAAGCAAATCGGGCTACGAGCTCGCGGTTACAGAGATTCAGGTTATACAGATTGCGGAAGAATATCCGATCACGCCGAAGGAGCACGGCGTCGACTTCCTGATGGACCACCGTCATCTGTGGCTGCGTTCGCCCAGACAGCAAGCGATCATGCGTGTAAGGGCGGAGATCGTAAGGGCGATCCAGCGGTTTTTCGACGGCCGCGGCTTCACGCTCGTCGATCCGCCGATCTTGACGCCGTCCTCCGCGGAAGGCACGACCGAGCTGTTTCACATCCGCTACTTCGACGAGGACGCTTACTTGACCCAGAGCGGGCAGCTATATATGGAAGCGGCGGCGATGGCGCTCGGCAAAGTGTATTCGTTCGGCCCGACTTTTCGCGCGGAGAAATCGAAGACACGCCGCCATTTGATCGAATTTTGGATGATCGAGCCGGAGATGGCGTTCGTCGAACTGGAGGAGAGCCTGGACATTCAGGAGCAGTTCGTCTCGTCCGTCATCGGAGATGTGCTGGCGCATTGCCGTCCCGAGCTGGAGACGCTGGAGCGGGACGTATCGGCTTTGGAGCGGGCGAAGCCGCCGTTTCCGCGGATCACGTACGATGAAGCGATTCGTCGGCTGAAGGAGCTGGGGATGGACCTGGCCTGGGGAGAGGACTTCGGCGCGCCGCATGAGACTGCGCTGGCCGAACAGTTCGACCGGCCGCTCTTCATTACGCACTATCCGGCGGCGATCAAGGCGTTCTACATGAAGCCGGACCCGGCGCGGCCCGAAGTCGTGTTATGCGCCGATATGATCGCGCCGGAAGGATACGGCGAGATTATCGGCGGCTCGCAGCGCATCGACGACCCGCAACTGATGAAGGCACGCTATGAGGAGCATGGATTGACGCAGGAAGCGTACCAATGGTACCTGGATTTGCGCCGTTACGGCAGCGTGCCGCATTCGGGTTTCGGGCTCGGGCTCGAACGGACCGTGGCCTGGATCTGCGGCCTCGAGCACGTGCGCGAGACGATCGCGTTTCCGCGCATGCTCTACCGGCTGTACCCGTAAGCTGCGCGAGACGATTGTATACTGCATTCACGCGTTTTCGGCTGCATTCGTATTTCGACGACTGGGGGATGGAATTATGGACGATCGGGGAAGCATTGCCAGAGGACTCGCCGAAGCTTATCTCGACGGCGCAGTCAGCGTTCCTTATGCGCTCTTGCGGACGTATCGGGCGCTCAAGCTCAGCGATACGGAAGTAATGCTGCTCATTCAACTGCTTGCCTTCCGCCAACTGGAGCAGAACGAGTTTCCGACGATGGAACAGCTTCAGGAGAGGCTCGGATCTTCGCCCGCCGTTGTCGGCCAGGCGATGCAGAAGCTGGTGAAGCAAGGGCTCGTCGGTATCGACGAGGTGCTCGATCCGGTGTCCGGCGTTCAGTCCGACCGTTACAACTTGTCGGGATTGTTCCAGAAGATCGGGGCTTTGCTCGCGGCAGGAGAAATTCCGATGCGCGCGGGCGGTGTGGAATCGGCACAGGCCGAACTGCCGGACCCGCGCGGCGGCATCCGGACACCGGTCACGAAGACGTCCGTATTCGGAGGAGCGACGAACCTGTTCGCGGTGTTCGAGCAGGAGTTCGGCCGTCCGCTGTCGCCGATGGAAGTCGAGACGATCAACGGCTGGCTCGACAAAGACACTTACGGTGAAGATCTGGTGCTGTTCGCGCTTAAAGAATCGGTGTTTGCGGGCAAGCTTCATTTTCGCTACATCGACCGGATTTTATTGGAGTGGAAACGCAGCCGGGTCACGACCGTCGAAGAGGCGCGGGCCCATACGCAGAAGTTTCGCACCGGCAGGTGACAGATATAAGAAAAGAATCCCGACGATCACAATGCAGTGAAGGTCGGGATTTTTTTGAACGATTCAGAAAGTATAAAATGTGCTATCCTTTTCTGAATCGTCTTCGATAAAAACGACATTCTCTATCCCGAAGGGGACGACGAAGTCGTTTTTACTTGTTTCGTCGTTTGAATCGCCTTGTGCGCCTATCGGCTTTTGCGAGCGGCGAGCAGCAGTTCCCTGCGGTAGACGTATTCGAACAAGAACTCGAACGCTTCGAGATGGCGCTTGGCGGCAAAGGCGTTCTCCCCCCAGGCGTAAATGCCATGCTTGCGCAGCAGAATGCCGGGAATGCGCGGGTCGAGACGCTCTGCAATCTCGGGCACGATGCGCGGCACGTCCGCGAAGTTGGAGACGATCGGCACGTCGATGACCGCTTCCTCGTCCCATATATTGAAGCCTTTGATCAGCTCGACGCCTTCGACCGGTACGGCGCGGCGGTCCCAGAACCAGTCGCTGACGAGGTTATTGAACACGGTGTGGGTGTGGAAAATGGCGCCGCAGCCCGTTAACCGATAAATTTCGCAGTGGATGACCGTTTCCGCGGAAGGCTTGAGCCGGGTCGCTTCGCACGGTTTGCCGGCCTGATCGACGAACAGGAAGTCTTCCGGCGTCGTTCTGGACTTGTCTTTGCCGCTCGCGGTAATGGCAAAATGAAAGGCATCCGGGACGAAATCTCCGACGCGCATGGACATGTTGCCGCTCGTGCCGGCAAACCAGCCGCGCGCCGCGAATTCGGCTTTGTAGTCGGACAGCTCATCCAGCGCGCGCTGCTTGTCTTCCAAAGAAATCAGGTGGAAACTCATGAAGGGCGTCCCCCCAGGTTCAAGTGGTGGATAATATCGTGAAACGTCTCGAACGGGAGATGCGGCAGCCCCAGCTCCCGGCACTTCTCCGTCAGATGCGAGCGCGAGAAGACGAGATCGGCGAGCCGCGCGCCTGCGAAGTCGGTGACGCTGTCCCCGATCAGGACGCGGTAGTGACGGTCCTGCGGAAACCGGCGGATGACGGTCGTCTTGCACATGCCGCAATCGTTGCCGCATTGTTCGTCGCACGGATGCGGCCAGGTGATGCGGATGCGTTCGCCGGTAAAGTCGCTGCCGTTGCAATAAATATGGTCATGCGGAATATCGAACGGCGCGACCAGGGGATAGACGAAGAAATCGATGCCTCCGCTCGTCACATAGAAGGGGACCTCGTGTTCTTTGCACCAGGCGAGCAGTTCGGCGAAGCCCGGCCGGATGCCGGCTGTTTCCAGCACGAAAGACTGAATTTCATCTTTGCGGGCTGACGGGAGCAGGGCAAACATTTCTCCGACGCCTTGGCGGATCGATTTGCGCTCGGCGACGATATCCGCGATGATCTCCTCTGCGCCCGGAGGCTTGAAATGCTTCATGACCGCGATAATGTTATCGTTCATCGTGATCGTGCCGTCGAAGTCGCAGAACAGTACGGGCGGCCGCGGGAACGGTGCTCCGGCTATATCGTTTGGGGCAGATCCGGCAGTAATAGTCGTGTTGCTGAAGCCGGTGTCCGCCGAAAATTTCTGAAGGCCGACCGGTGCGATTGTGCCCGCCGGCATGCCAGTCTCACGTGCGGCTGTGAATGTTGCTGCATTCAACTTGTGCGAACCCCCCAGCGTGCGATGGCTGCTTGCAATTCGGAATGGCTTTCGGCGTATTGCTCCAGGGCGATGTCGTGAAGACCGGCTTCCACCGCTTGCCGGAATGCCCGTCCACCCGCCGCGGCGCCTTCGGGATGGCCATGGACGCCGCCGCCGGCGTTCACGACAACTTCCGGACCGAAGTCGCGCAGGATGAGCGGCACGAGACCCGGATGAATGCCTGCGGACGGCACGGGCAGCGCGGGCTTCTGCGGCAGCTCGCCTGTAAGCAGGGCATCGCGCACGGCCAGATTCTGCTCTTTGGGCATGACGACGGAGCCGTAAGGGGAGGGGAACAGCGACAGATCGGCCCCTGCGATCCGCATCAGCTTGCCGAGCAGCAGCGGGGAGGAGATGCCATGGTATGGCGACGGATAGAAGGCGCCGGCCATGGCGGGATGCGCCGCGATCGGCACGGCGATGTCAGGGTCGGCGGCCAGTCCGGCCAATGCGTCGAAGCCGTAGGCAAGCACGTTGAACAGCAAGCCGTTCGCCCCGGCTTCGATCGCCCTGAGCGCCCGATCGCGCAGTCCGAACGTCGGGCCGGTCAGATTGGTGAAATAGATCAGCTTCTGGCCGGTGCGCTGCTCCGCTTCGCGCGCGGCGTCGATGCAAGCGGGCACACGCTTGTGGAGCGGCGTAAGCGGGTTCTCGAACAGGATCTCGTCGTCCTTGATCAGGTCGACGCCGCCCAGCGCCTGCTGCAGGAATTGCTCCCGAAGGTTCGGCAAGTCATAGCCGATCACGGATTTGAAGATGCTCATGACCAGCGGCCGATCGTGAACGCCAAGCAAGCCGCGCACGCCGGCCGCGCCGAATTTCGGGCCGGGATGAGCGGCGAGGAAGTCGGCTGACGGCTGCAAGTCGAGCAGCTTGATGCGACCGTCCATCGACAATTTGCCGAATGTCGTGACGAGCAGGGCAGGGATGTCGCGGCTGAAGTTGAGGTCCGGGTAGGCGATCGTGATATCGGCATATCGCGACCCTGACGTATCTCCGTCCGGTTCATGGATGTCCACGGACACCACTTGACCCAGATAGGGTTCCATCCGCTGCTTGGCCACTTCGGGCAATTCGGTCCAACTGCCCACGGTCAAGCCGACCGCGATGCCTTCTGCTTTCTTGCGGAAGTCCGCCTTGTCGTCGAATAACCGGTACGTAGCCGTGCTATAAGCTGCGCTCAATTGGCACCCCTTCTTTCATCGAAATCTTTCCTCGTTGTGCCGCCCAACCGCCGGAATGGTGTCATAGCGCCGCTAATTTCCACGATGTATCGCCCAACTGGCAGAATCGTGTCACAGCGCCGCTAATTTCCACGATGTACCGCCTAACTGGCAGAATAGTGTCACAGCGCCGCTAATTTCCACGATGTACCGCCCAACAGCCGGAATAGTGTCACAGCGCCGCTAATTTCCACGATGCACCGCTCAACCGCCCGAATAGTGTCACAGCGACGCTAATATCCACGTTGTGCCGCCCAACTGCCGGAATAGAGTCACATAGCCGCTATTTTCCACGTTGTGCCGCCCAACTGGCAGAATCGTGTCACAGCGCCGCTAATTTCCACGTTGTGCCGTCAACCGCCGGAATAATGTCACAGCGCCGCTAATTTCCACGTTGTGCCGCCCAACTGGCGGATTAGTGTCACATAGCCGCTATTTTCTTTGTTCATTGTCATGCGAGCCAGGGGAGGACGCTTCCCGGCGAATTGCCTCGCCCATCTCGCGAGCCCGCTCCGCGCAGTGTACGATGGCGGCTTGCATGCCTTCCTGGAATCGGAAGCTGTCCAACGTCTCGATGGCGGCTTGCGTCGTGCCGCCGGGCGAGGTGACTTTACGACGCAGCTCGGTCGGATCTTCGCCGGTCTGGCGAACCATCTCGGCAGCGCCGCGAACGGTCTGCACCGTCAGCTCGCGTGCCGCTTCCGGCGTAAGGCCCATCTGCTGCCCGGCCGCGATCATCGCTTCCATCAGATAGTATACGTAAGCCGGGCCGCTGCCCGACACGCCGTTCACGGCTTCGATCAGCGGTTCGTCGACGACGGCGGAAATGCCGACAGCGGCGAATATCGCCTCGACCTGGCTGCGTTGCGCTGGCGTGACGGCGGGAGAATAGCTGATGCCGGTTGCGCCAAGGCCAATCGTGCTGGACGTGTTGGGCATCGTGCGCGCGATCGGGCGATTGTCGCCCAGCAGCGTGTCGATCGTGGAGATCGACAGGCCGGCGATGAAAGACAAAATGAGCTGACGCGGCGACAAGATCGGCGCAAGCATACGCAGGGCGGCTGCCGCATCTTTGGGTTTCATGCCGAGCACGATCATATCGGCGCCGCGAAGCGCTTCTTGCCTGGCTTCTTCATCGGCGGCCGTAACGACGCCATAGCGCTGACGAAGAGAGGCGAGTCGTTCGGCATTTTGGCGATTCATCACGGTGACGCGGGCAGGGTCGACCAATCGCGCATCGACCACTCCGCGCAAGATCGCCTCCACCATGGCACCCGCGCCAAAAAAGGCTATATTTACGTTATCCAACCTTGTAGAGGGATGTTCGTTCACGTTCCTGCTGCTCCTTTGGGCGGCACATGGCCGATAGAATCAACCGCGGATCTGGCCGTTGCCTCTCACGCGGTACTTGGTCGAAGTGAGCGCCGGCAAGCCCATCGGCCCGCGGACGTGGAGCTTCTGCGTGCTGATGCCGATCTCGGCGCCGAAGCCGAATTCGAAGCCGTCGGTGAAGCGGGTGGACACGTTGTGATACACGGCCGCCGCGTCGACATCCTGCAGAAAGCGATCGGCGTTCGCTTGCGACTCGGTTACGATGCATTCGGAATGCATCGTGCCATAACGGCGAATGTGCACAAGTGCTTCGTCCAGGCCGGACACGACTTTGACATTCAGGATATAGTCGTTGTACTCGGTCGCATAATCTTGTTCGGTTGCCGCAATCGCGATATCCGGTGCAAGCTCGCGAGACCGCGCGCAACCGCGCAGTTCGGCGCCCGCCTTGCGGAATGAGGCTGCAAGGCCGGTCAGGTGACCGGCAGCGAACGCTTCGTGAACGAGCAGCGTCTCCATGGCGTTGCACACGGAGGGCCGCTGCATCTTCGCGTTCAGGGCGATCGCTTCGGCCATCGACGGTTCGGCCGTGGCGTCCAGGTACGTATGACAAATCCCGGCACCGGTCTCAATCACGGGTACAGTGGCATTTTGCACAACGTTCTGGATCAATGACGCGCCCCCGCGCGGAATGACGACATCGAGCAAGCCGTTCAGCTTCAGCATCTCGTCGACGGACGAGCGGTTCGGGTCTTCGATCAACTGCAGCGCGTCAGACGGTACGCGCGTTGCCGCCAGCGCTTCCCTCAGGATGCCGACGATGGCGCGATTGGAGCTGATCGCCGAAGATCCGCCGCGCAACACGACCGCATTGCCGGTCTTCAGGCACAGCGCGGCGGCATCTACCGTCACGTTGGGCCGCGCTTCGTAGATCATGCCGACGACGCCGAGCGGCACCCGGATTTTCTCGATTTGCATGCCGTTGGGCCGCGAGAACGATTCAAGCGTATCGCCGACAGGGTCCGGCAGCTCGATAATTTGGCGGATGCTCTCCGCAATGCCGGCAATCCGTTCTTCCGTCAGCTTGAGACGGTCGAGCAGGGAAGCGGTAATACCTTGCTCCCGTCCGCGTACCAAATCTTCTTCGTTGACTGCGATAATTTTGTCCGCATGGACCACGAGCGCCTCAGCCATCGCCGCCAGCGCTTCGTTTTTCTCCCGTGTCGTCAGCCCCGCCAGCGCGGTCGTCGTCGCTTTCGCGGCGCGCGCTTTGTCCTTTACCTCACTCATGTACATGCGCCTCCTTCAAGATCGGTGTCGATACCCATTCATCGCGGTGAATCACTTCGGGCCGGGGCGTCTCAACCCGCTTCTGCGCTTCATCGCTGCCCAGCCCCGCTACCGCCGTAATTTGCCACGCATCGTAATTCGTCACGCCGCGGCCAATCGTCCGGCCGTCCGGTCCTGCCACTTCCACGACGTCGCCTTGATGGAAATCGTTCTCCGCCGCGACGATGCCTGCCGGCAACAAGCTTTTCCCACCGTGCAGCAGCGCTTTCTCCGCGCCTGCATCGACAACGATGCGGCCTTTCGGAATGGACAGGAAGCCGATCCATTGCTTCTTGGCGGGCAGAGCATGCAGGGAAGAGGAGAAATAAGTGCCTTTGCCTTCGCCGGCCACCGCCATCGCAAGATCGCCGCGTTCGCCGACTTGTCCGACGAAGGTCGGGATGCCGCCCTGGATGGCAATGCGCGCCGCTTCGATCTTCGAGCGCATGCCGCCCGTGCCGACAGCCGACCCGGCGCCGCTGGCGATGCGGTACAAGTCTTCGGAAATCACGTCCACGCGGCGAATTTTCACAGCATCCGGCGACTTCCGGGGATCGGCCGTATAGAGGCCGTCCATGTCCGTCAAGATGTACAATCCGTCGGCTTTGACGAGATTGGCGACGAGGGCGGACAACGAGTCGTTGTCGCCGAACTTCAACTCGTCCACGGACACCGTGTCGTTCTCGTTGAAGATCGGCACGACGCGCTGCTTCAGCAATTCTTCGATCGTGCGCAAGGCGTTATTCGCGCGTCCGCGATGCCCGAAGTCCGGACGCGTCAGCAGAATTTGCGCGACCGATATGCCGCGCCCGCCGAACGCTTCATGGTAAGCCTGCATGAGCAGCGCCTGGCCGACGGCGGCGGCGGCTTGCTTCTCATGGACGAGCTTCGGCCGCGACTTGTAGCCGATGCTGCCGAACCCGGCGGCTACGGCGCCCGAGGTGACGAGCAGCACGTCATGGCCCTGGGCATGCAAATCCGCCAGTTCTTCCACCAGAAACCGGACTTTGCCCCGGTTTAATCCGCCTTCTTCCGACGTCAGCGAACTGCTTCCGATTTTCATGACGATCCGTTGTTTCATTCGCGACATCCTTTCCTTTCCCGCCGATTCGCGCGACCAAGTATAAATATAAAAAACTCCCGTCCTCCGCAAAGGACGGAAGCTCGGCTTCCGCGGTACCACCTTCATTGACGTTCACGATGTCTTCATCGCCCAAGAACGTCCTCTCAAGAGCCTGATAACAGCAGGCGCTGTCCGGCTCGTCGCCGGCCGCTCGGGGTTGGGGGAGGCGGGGCAATCGCAAATTCTCTCAGCCATCGGAATTTGCTCTCTGCGGCATGCCCGGTTTCGCAACTCGTTACCCGTCAACGCATTTCCCTCAGAATACCATGCGCCGCCTGCGTTGTAAAGGAAAGGCCCGATCTGTGCGCTAGGGAGAAAGTTGCAATTTATCGAGAGAGAAGGGGGCATCGCCACCTGTCGTATAATCGGAAGTATGGACAAATATCGCAAACAATTACTGATCGGAACGGAGCTTTGGCTGAAGGAAGGGTTGAGCGGGGGAGAAGCCAAGCTATCGGCCCGGGAGGAAGTTATTCGGCGATTTCGGGTATCCCGCCGGAAGCGAAGTACAAGTTGTTCGGCAAATTTCTCCGCGTCGACAACAGCGACCGCAGGGAGAGCGGTGTCACCGGGTTGAGCCTGGCCATCGTCAAGGAAATCGCAACCAGACGCCAGGGACTATCGAAGTCGAATCCGAATTGGGGCCAGGGCGGTACGTACCGCCTGACCTGCCGGAACATGGATTAATTTTCTCGACTGAACAAACCCAGCTTGCCGATCCGCTCCGCGGCTTCGACCAGCCGCGCTTCTTGCGCCAGCAGGCCAAGACGGACATAGCCTTCGCCGCTCGCGCCGAATCCGTTGCCGGGGGCGACGACGACATCCGCTTCTTCGAGCAGCAAGTCCGCGAACGACATCGACGTATAGCCTTCGGGAACCGGCAACCAGCAGAAGAAAGACCCGGCCGGCTTGTCGGCATGCCAGCCGATTCGTGCCAATGCGTCATACAAGGTGTCGCGCCGGCGCTCGTATTCGGCGACAAGGTCCTTGACCGGCTGCTGGGAACCCGTCAGCGCCGCGGCTGCCGCTTCCTGAATGCCGCCGAACAAGCTGCAATAGTAGTGGTCTTGAATCAGGTTGAGCATTTCGATGATTTGTGCATTACCGAGTGCGAATCCGACGCGCCAGCCGGCCATGTTGTACGTTTTGGAGGCGGTGTAAAACTCCACGCCGACCTCCCTGGCGCCCGGCGTCTCCAGAAAGCTGATCGGGCGGCGCCCGTCATAGCCGATCGCGCCGTACGCAAAATCGCTGGCGACGACGATGCCGTTCTGTCTGGCGAATGCAACCGTCTCCTCGTAAAATGCGGATGTTGCCGTCGCGGCCGTCGGATTGTTCGGATAGTTGAGAAACATCAGCTTGGCTCGACGCACCGCATCCGGAGCAAGCTGCCGGTAGTCGGGCAGGAACGCGTTGTCCCGCTTGAGCGGCATGAACGCCATCTCGGCTTCGGCCAACGCCACGCCGGACCAGTAGTCCGGGTAGCCGGGGTCGGGCACGAGGCAGACATCGCCCGGATTCAAGAGGCATTGACTGATTTCCACAAGGCCGGTCTTGCCGCCGAACAGGATCGCTACTTCTTGCGTCGGATCGAGCGTGACGCCGTAGTCTTCCGAATATCGCTTCGCGACCGCTTCTTTCAGGAACGGATATCCGCGAAACGGCGGGTATTTGTGATAAGCCGGATTGGCGGCTGCTTGCTGCAAAGCTTCCACGATATGAGGCGGAGTCGGCAAATCCGGGTTGCCCTGGCCGAGGTTGATGACGTCACGGCCGAGCGCGATCCGCGCATTCGCCTTGACGACGAGCGCGGCGAAAAATTGTTCGGGCAGCGTCGCGAGGCGATCTGCCGGTTGGATAGAGAGGGTCATAGCTTCAGAATCACGCTCCGAAAAGGGGGAATTATGATAAGGTGGGAGTTTGCTTAGCGAACCCCCTATTACTTGATGAATGTAGCATATACCGGACGGGCGGGCAATGCGGCAGATGAGAAGCTGCAGATGGACATAGAGGGGAGAACATGGTGCGAACGGCATCATCGGCGGCGGGAAAGGCGAGTATGTGTGAGGAATGGTGCGAACGGCATCATCGGCGGCGGGAAAGGCGAACACGTTAGCACGGTTGTCAAGCGGATACCGATCGGGTACGATGGGGCTATTGGCGAAAGCGGGCTCGCGCAGCAATGAACAGACCCCGCCAACCATACAATATGGCACGATCTTGGGGGCCTGCAACGATGAGTGTCAAAAACGGAAAATTACGATTGGCTATCATACAGATGAATGTAGAGGCCGGCAATCCGGATGGCAACTTCGCACGGATGGAAGAGTGGATGAAGCGCTCCATCGCGTCTGCCACGAAGCCGGATTTGCTGATGCTGCCGGAAATGTGGAATTCGGGGTACGCGCTTGAGCAGATTGACCGGCTCGCAGACCCGGCAGGAGAGCGGACTCGTAAATTTTTCACCGCCTTCTGCCGCGAGCATAGGGTGAACGTGCTTGCCGGTTCCGTGGCGGTGAAACGCCCGGATGGCGGCGTGACGAACACCTTACACTTCTTTGACAGGCAAGGACAGGTATCGGCCGAATACTCGAAAATCCATCTGTTCCAACTCATGAACGAACACCTTCATCTGCAGGCAGGCGATTCGGTATGCCGGTTCAACTTGGAAGGCGTTGCGGCCGGCGCGATGATCTGTTACGACATCCGCTTCCCGGAGCTTGCCCGCAAGCTGGCGCTAAGTGGATCGCGGGTGCTGTTCGTTCCTGCGGAATGGCCGCATCCGCGGCTTCACCACTGGCGGACGCTGCTGCAGGCCCGCGCAATCGAGAACCAGATGTATGTCGTCGCCTGCAACACGGTCGGAGAGAGCGGCGGCTCATCCTTCTTCGGGCATTCGATGGTTATCGACCCATGGGGAGAGGTGCTCGCGGAAGCCGGGGAAGTGGAAACGATTCTCGAAGCGGAGATCGATTTATCTTTTGTCGAAGATGTGCGTGGCCGCATCCCGGTGTTTGCCGATCGTCGCCCGGCACTATACGATTGATTGCTCGCAAACACACTACGAGTCCAGAGTTACACGAAAAAATCGTCTACTTCGCTCGCAAACGCACCACGGGGTTGGAGTTACACGAAAAAATCGTCTACCTCGCTCGCAAACACACTACGAGTGCAGAGTTACACGAAAAAATCGACGAAATCGCCCGCAAACACACTACGAGTCCGGAGTTACACGAAAAAATCGTCTACTTCGCTCGCAAACGCACCACGGGGTTGGAGTTACACGAAAAAATCGTCTACCTCGCTCGCAAACACACTACGAGTCCGGAGTTACACGAAAAAATCGTCTACCTCGCTCCAAGGGATTACGGCTCCCAAAGGGCATTGCTCTCTGTTTGCTGACGCTGCCTGTCAGCGGACCGCAGCGTTTCGGTGAACGTCGCGATGAACGCTTCGGCGGCGTTGGACAAGTACCGTCCCTTGCGGTAGGCAATGACGAGCGTCCGCGTCGGCTGATCTTCCAGCGGCAGGTACACCGGCGCCCGGCCCGTCCAGTCGCGGCGGATGACCATGTGCGGCACGAAGGCGATGCCCATGCCCGCGGCGACGAGCGCTTGCACGGTCTCGATGTTGCCGCTCTCGAACACGATGTTCGGCTCGAATCCCGCGCGTGCGCACAGCTCGTGCGCGATGGCGCGGAAGCCTTGGCCTTTCTTCAGCAGGATGAACGGTTCGTCCCGCAGCCTGGCGAGCGGTACGGCGCCGGCGTCGACCCGATCCGCGAACGCAGTCAACGCATGATCGGGCGGCACCGCAAGCCAGATGCCTTCCTCGATAACGGGCTGGTACGCCAGCGCAGAGTCGCTGATCGGCAGCGAGAGCAGGCAGACATCCGTCGCGCCGCTGACGGTCAACTCTTCGAGCTTCTTGCTCGTCTCCTCCACCAGCACCACCTCGATATCCGGATAAGCCGCGCGGAAAGCGGGCAGCACGTCCGGCAGCACATGCGCGCCGGTGACCGGCACGCTGCCGACGACGACGCGGCCTTTGCGCAGGTCGGCGAGATCGTCCATTTCCCGCTTCAACTGCTCGGTCATATCCAGAATTTGCTGCGCCCTGCTCACGAACACAGATCCCGCATGCGTGAGCTCCACCGAGTTCGTGCTGCGCTTGAACAGGAGGACGCCGAGCTCCTTCTCCAGCTTGGACAGCTGCTGGCTGAGCGAAGGCTGGGCGATATGCAGCTTCTCCGCCGCCCGGGAAAAATTGCGCTCCGCCGCGATCTGGATCGCGTACATCATTTGACGAAATTCCATGATGATGACCCCTTCTTTTATAGTCTGGAACAATTAACCTTATAGATATTATATCTTGGATCAATGAACAACGAAATGCTATAGTAGATGCAGTAGATTGAGAATTCCTTATTATCGGGGTGAGCAGTCATGAGCAAACAAACTTTGTTCGAGAAAATTTGGAACAACCATGAGATCGTGGCGGAAGAGGGCAAGCCGAGCATTCTGTATATCGACTTGCATCTGGTGCACGAAGTGACTTCGCCGCAAGCGTTCGAAGGGCTTCGCCTCTCCGGCCGCAAAGTGCGCCGTCCCGACCTGACGTTCGCGACGATGGACCACAACGTGCCGACGAAGGACCGGTTCAACATCGCCGATCCGATCTCCAAGCAGCAGGTCGACACGCTGACGAAGAATGCGAACGAGTTCGGCGTCAAGCTGTACGACCTGAACACGATCGACCAAGGCGTCGTGCACGTCATGGGGCCGGAGCTCGGCCTGACGGCGCCGGGCAAGACGATCGTCTGCGGCGACAGTCATACGTCCACGCACGGCGCGTTCGGCGCGCTCGCGTTCGGCATCGGCACGAGCGAAGTGGAGCATGTGATGGCAACGCAATGCTTGCAGCAGGCGAAGCCGAAAACGATGGAAGTGCGCTTCGTCGGCAAGCGTCATCCGGGCGTTACGGCGAAGGACTTGATCCTTGGCCTGATCGCGAAATACGGCACCGATTTCGGCACCGGTTACGTCATGGAGTATACAGGCGAAGCGATCCGCAGCTTGTCGATGGAAGAGCGGATGACCGTCTGCAACATGTCGATCGAAGCCGGCGCCCGCGCGGGCTTGATTGCACCGGACGAGACGACGTTCAACTATTTGCGAGGCCGCGAGTACGCGCCGCAAGGGGCCGATTTCGACAAGGCGATTGCCCGCTGGTCCGCGCTGCGCACGGACGAAGGCGCCGTTTACGACCGCACGGTCGAGTTCGATGTCGATTCGCTGATCCCGCAAGTAACTTGGGGCACCAGCCCGGGCATGGGCACGGACATCACGTCCAAAGTGCCGGTGCCGGCAGAGCTGCCGACGGAGAACGAGCGCAAGGCGGCGGCTGCCGCGCTTGATTATATGGGGCTGAAGCCGGGTACGCCGATGACGGAAATTCCGATCGATTACGTGTTTATCGGCTCTTGTACGAACGGCCGGATCGAAGATCTTCGGGCCGCTGCCGCGGTAGCCAAAGGCTACAAGGTGCACGACAACGTGACCGCGATCGTCGTACCGGGCTCCGGACGCGTCAAGCTCCAGGCCGAGAAGGAAGGGCTTGACCAAATCTTCGTCGATGCAGGCTTCGAATGGCGCGACGCGGGATGCAGCATGTGCCTGGCGATGAATCCGGACGTACTGCAGCCGGGGCAGCGCTGCGCCTCGACATCCAACCGCAACTTCGAAGGACGGCAGGGCCGCGGAGGACGCACGCACCTCGTGTCGCCTGCCATGGCGGCTGCCGCGGCGATCGCGGGCCGGTTCGTCGACATTCGCAAATGGGAGCTCAAGTCCGAAGTGACGGCTTAAGCGAGACAAGTGAGAGTTTGCTCCGCAAACTCCCTATAAGAGGAGAGGGACGAATATGCAACCATTCACGACCATGACGGGTCTCGTCGCTCCGGTTGACCGGGTGAACGTGGATACCGACGCCATCATTCCCAAGCAATTTCTGAAGCGCATCGAGCGCAGCGGGTTCGGCCAATTTCTGTTTTTCGAATGGCGCTGGGACGAGTCGGGCAAGGTCATTCCCGAATTCAGCCTGAACCAGGAGCGCTATCAGGGAGCGTCCGTGCTGATCTCCCGCGCCAACTTCGGCTGCGGCTCCTCGCGCGAGCATGCGCCTTGGGCGATTCTGGACTACGGCTTCCGCTGTGTCATCGCCCCGTCGTTTGCCGACATTTTCTACAACAACTGCTTCAAGAACGGCATCCTGCCGATCAAGCTGAGCGAAGAGCAAGTGGACGATCTGTTCAAACGGACGGAATCGACTCCTGGCTATCAATTGACGATCGACTTGGAGAACAAGAAGGTGACGGACGGCGCCGGCTTGTCCATCGCATTCGAGCTCGACGAGCATCGCCGGCAGTTCCTGCTGCAGGGACTGGACGATATCGGCTTGACGCTGAAGCACGAAGCGGCGATTACGGCTTACGAAGAGAAGCGCAAAGCGGCCGGATACTGAGTTTTAGTTCCATCGTAAGGCCTTTTGATGCCGAACGCCAAAATTCGGTACAAAAGGCCTTATTTCGTGCTATCCACGCAACTTTTGCCGACAATCCACGTCTAATTCCACGTAGACAAGCCGGAGGCATCTGCCCGCCGGTACGGTCCGACTAACGCAGATTCATACACAGAGGTGGAGCATGAAAAAGTGGATATTCCTGTTGTTCGTCGCTGCTTTCATGCTGATTGCGAATGCCGGTTGGACGAGCGCGGCCGCCGCTCCTTCCAAGAAAGACGCCCCGGTGCCGGTGCCGAAGCTGTACTTGAACGGAATCGCGCTCGAGACGGAAGCGCCGCCGGAGATGGTCAACGCATCCGTGCTGGTTCCGGCCAGGACGATTACGGAGAGCCTGGGCTTCAAGGTCGATTACGACGCCAAGAACAAGCAGGTGAAGGTGCAGGATGGCACCCTGCTTATCCTGATGAAGCTGAACGACCCGAAAGCGACCGTCAACGGCAAGGAAGTCACTCTGGTCGAGCCGCCGCTGCTTCGCTCGGACCGGACGATGGTGCCGGTACGGTTCGTGACCGAGACGCTCGGACTGGAAGTGTATTGGGACAATTCGACCAAGTCGGTTTTTCTGTACTCGAAGATCGTGCAGGCGCCGCCAAGCGGCGGCAAAGACGAGACACAGGGCGGAGGAAGCGCGGAGCCCCCGACAGACAGCGGCACGGATACGGGAGGACTGATCGGTGTCGTCGACCCCGAAGACCCCGCTTCATCCGGCGCTGAGTCCGGCAACGGCAGCGGAGATGCCGAAGACCCCCATGGCGGAGGAGCAACGGACGGGAACGCGCCGTCAGCTCCGGCAGGCGATCCGGTAAGCGTGCATCAAATTCGCTATGAACCGAATTATCTTGTCGTTACATATGAAGGGACGCTGAGTCCGGCCGTGCAGTCCGTCGGCGGTCCGGACCGGATCGTGATCGATCTGCCGAACGCGGATTATGCCGAGGACTTCACGGCAGGATTCGCATCCGGTCTCATCGAAGATTATAAGGCGATGATCGTCGGCGCGCCGGAACCGGGCCAGGTGCCGGAACTGAAAGTCGCCGGCCACGAGGCGCTCGGCAAAATCCGCTATTCCCGCTACACTGACAATCCGAAGTCCGCACGCATTGTTTTGGATTTGAGCCAAGCGTGGGGATACGAAGTCATTCCGAATGCAGACGAAGGCCGGTTGGTCATCTTTTTGAAGAAGCCACAGGTCCCGGTCAAGAAGGCGTATACCGTCGTGCTGGACGCCGGCCATGGAGGCAGCGATCCGGGCGCGCAAAGCGTAACCGGCAGATGGGAGAAGGAATTTAACCTGTCCGTGGTGAAGAAGGTAAGAGACTTGCTGCGCGATGATCCCCATATCAATTTGATTCTGACGCGAGAGGAAGATTCTTATCCGACATTGGACGACAGGGTGAACCTGGCCAACGGCTTGTCGGCGGACTTGTTCTTATCCGTACACGGCAACAGCTACAAGCCGGATATCAACGGCACGGAGACCTATTACAACCGAAGCGACAGCCTGGCGTTCGCCAAACTGCTGCATCGGAATGCGGTTGCCGCGACGGGCTTCAAGGACAATAATGTCCGCAAAGCCAACTACAAAGTCATCCGGGATACGACGATGCCAGCCGTATTGCTGGAAGTCGGCTACCTGTCCAACAAGTCCGAAGAGAAGCAACTGTACAGCGACGCCTTGCAGAATAAGGTGGCAGCCGCCATTGCGGCATCGATCAGGGAGTATTTTAAATTGACCTAATACCCTTCATGACGCGCTTCGCGGGAGCCGGCATGCAACCAGAGGAGAGGGAAGTCTATGGCAAATACGAATCGCAACAAGCATCGCATGAAGCGATGGATCTCGATTACGGCGTTGTCCGCCATGGTATGGACAGGGACTGTTTGGTCCGGCGCTCCGGCTTCGGCCGCGGCCTCCAATCCGTTCACGGACGTGGTGCAGGGCCACTGGGCGGAGAAGCATATTACGAAGCTGTTCTATCAGAATGTCATCAGCGGAACGGGTGACGGCAAGTTTAATCCGAGCGGCAATATCAGCCGTCAGGACGCCGTGATCGTGGCGCTTGGCTTCATGGGTTTGAAGGATTCAGTAAACAGGAACACTTCAGTTGCGTTCCCGAGCTATTTTGAGATGAAGGACTACGCCAAAGCCTACGTTTATGAAGCATTCAACCGCGGCTTGATTACCAAGGACGAAGAATTCGATCTGGCAATGTCCGAGTCCGGCAAATCCTGGGGAGAGTCGCCGGCTTCCCGCGAATGGGTCGTCAAGCTGATGATCCGCGCCATCGGCAAAGAGACGGAAGCACTCGCCAATACCGGCAAGAACACGACATTCTCCGATAACGACAAGATCGATCCTGCTTTGCTGCCCTATGTTGTGACCGCAGTGAACCTTGGCTTGGTCAGCGGCATGACGGCGACGACATTCGAACCGAAAGCTCCGATCAACCGGGCATCGCTCGTCACTTTGTTCAGTCTGGCGGAGCCGCAGGTGAACGTCGTCTATGCCGGCCAAGTTTCCGGTGTGCTGATTAAAGCGGACGCAAGCAAATTGACACTGCTGCACGACGACGGAACCCAGCATGATTACACGCTCGCCGCCAGCGCAATGTTCGCTTCACACAATTCGAATACGCCCATCGCGGCCACGGCATTGAAGCCGTACAGCAAAGTGATCCTGATCCACGACGACAATGGCAATATCGGGTACGTGGAGCAAGCGGACGATCAGTCTTACATTTCGACTGTGGAAGGCAAGTTCAGCAAGGTAGATCCGATTGCCGGCAAGCTGTGGCTGGCGGATGACAGCGGCTTCCAATCGTTCAGCTACGATCCGACGAACCCGCCGGCGGCAACCGATGCCGAAGGATCGACGGTCGCGCTCGAGGACATTCCGGATGGCGCCAGCGTCAGCCTGAGCGTGGACACCGTGCGCACGGATAAGCGGGTATTCTCCGTGAAGGTCAACCAAGTGCTGCTGAACAAGAACGGCGGCGGCATCGTCGTATCCTGGAACGCCGCGACCGGCGCGCTCCGGCTGTCTGATCCGGCTACGGGCACGCCCGAAGACTTGACGGTTCCGGAAGGGGCGGCGTTCAAGCTTGTCGACGAAGAGATCGCGCATGACAAGCTGCTTGTCGGCGACTCGGTCACTTATGAAATCAAGAACAGCGTGCTGACGACGATTACGATCGCCAAGCGGCTGTTCACGACGGTGAACGGCACATTGGTCGATGTCAATCAGAGCGCCAAGATTGCGTCTTTTCAAGTCGAAGGCAAGCTGACCTCGTACTACATTTCGGATAATCCTGCCGTGACGATCGACGGCATGGCCAGCGCCAGTCTGTCGGACTTGCAAAAGAATGATCTCGTGACGGTGACATTGGATGTAAACGAGAAAGTGACGAAGATCGCCGTAAACAATCGCAGTGTTCAGTATTGGACAGGAGCGACGATCGCGGGCTATGTTGCCCAGTCCAAGACGCTGTCAATCATCGATGCGGGCGGCGTTCCGCACAATTATATTCTGAACAGCAGCGTACGCTATGATTCCGATGGCTTATCCATTACGTTCGATCAAGCGGTATCCAGATTCACATCGGGCAAGAAGATCTCGATCGCCTACAGCGGCGACAATGCGGTGACGATCTACTTCGTCGCCAAGTATGTCGGCACGGTGCTTGAGAACAACACGACGGCCAAGACGCTGAAGCTGCAAGTCAACGCGAACCAAGTCGTCACGCTGAGCTATCAATTCCCATATATCGATGCTTATGGAACGAGCACCTCATCGTATGCCGACATTAAAGCCGGCGATCAAGTGACGGCAACGCTCAACGATAATCAGGACCAAGTCGTAAAAATTCAACTCAGGAAAACCGCGCAATTGGAAATCGTTTCGGTCGATGCGTTGAACAAGAAGGTGCGTGTCAAGCAGGCGGGCGCGACGACGACGGAAGATTGGATCGTGCCGGCGTCGATTCCGGTGCAGAACGAGGCTGGCGCCACAATCACGCTGGGCCAGTTGCTGCCGGGCATGTTCGCCAACTTCACGTTCGAGGACCGGTTGACGCTGTCCAAGATTAAGGTCGTGACGATAACCTACGGACAAGTCATGTCGGTGAACCTTAGCGCCGCGACGCTTGAAATCGGACTCCCCGGCGGCAAGTCCGTCACGAAATCGGTCGGCTTCACACCGCAGGTGTTCAAAAATGGCGCGCAAACGAATACGCTGGCGAGCGTGTCGGCGGGCGACCGCGTCGAGGTTCGAACGGCGGAAGACGGTCAGACCGTGATCGAGATTGTCGCTCCGATCAACAAGACGTTCTGGAAGTACGACGCGACGGCAAAGGCGATTCTCGTGAAAAAGATCAACGTGAACGACGACAATACGTTCAAGCTTGAGAATGACACGTACATTCATAACGGCGCATCGAATCTGATCGCGAGCCAATTGAAAGACGGCGATCTGCTGGCGATTTACGTGCTCAGAGGCAAAGTGGTCGAAGTTTCGAAAATCGGTTAATCCGCGCTTATGAACGGGCCGCCTCCGGGCGGCTCTGTTTGTGTCTTGGCAGGTTTATAATTGACGATGATAATCAATATCAATTAAAATTTATAGAATAAATATGTTGTGAATGAGCGCGACTTGCAGGCTGGATATGCTGGATCTCGACTTGGTATAATCTCGCCAATTAAAAGGTTGACCCTTGTGAGGGCACCGGTCCGAGTCGGAAGATAGGCCTGCTATCGGGCGCGTCATTTTATACTGAATATTGATTATCATCTCTGCCGGCGCGATGCGACAGATCACGGGCGAACGGCGGCCGGCGGCGATGTAGAAGGGAATGAGCAGACGACATGATCATGTTTCATGAAACTTCTGCGCATGGCCTGTTGTTTGCGATGAACGGCATCTCGTATCGAACGATGCCTGCCGGCGGAGGGCAGTTTTCGGCAACGTTGGTTTCCTATACGTTTTTTTCCGTTGTGGAGGGGCGCTGCGAATTGCAATTCAACGGCGTCAGGTTGTCCATGATTCGGGGAAGAAGTTGCCTGTTGCCACCGGATTCGCAAGTAACCATCCATAATTCGGGCTTGAGCGGACTATCATTTTACTTGTTGGAGTTTGATGTATATCGAGTGGTGGAACGAGGAGCCGTTGTGCTCGCCGGGCCGGATATTGCACTCCGCTCCGTTTGCGGCAAGGAGCTGACGCTGCCCTTCCTGGATCGGCTGGAACGGGAATTGCGCGAATTGCACTTTGCGGAACAAGACCTTGAAGGCCGGGAGACGCCGGCGCATCAGCTTCGTTTTCAACAACTGGTGCATTGGATTTGGGAGCGGTATGCCACAGAAAGCAGAAGGAAGGACGCCAAGATGGAGGTCGAGCGCACGAAAGTGCATATCCTCGGCCATTACCATGAGGCGGACTTGTCGGTGGAGAAACTGGCGCGTATGGCCGGGATAAGCCGACGCTGGTACACCGCCTTGTTCAAGAGCTTGACAGGGCAAAGCCCGAATTATTATATCTCAGAGCTGCGGATGGCCGCGGCCAAAAAGCTGCTGCATACGACAGACGATAGCCTGTATACGATCGCCCGCCGGATCGGGTTTGCCGACGAACACTATTTCAGCCGTCGGTTCAGACAGGCCGTCGGCATGTCTCCGCGCGGCTATATCCGTAATCGGCGTTATCTCGGGTTATCGGTCACGCTGCCGGAACTTCTGTTTGTCCTGGGTATCACGCCAATTGCCGCGCCTGCCTACCACACCGAATTTCCTAAATATATCAGCGATTCGTTCGCAGAAGTGAAGAAGCTCAAAGGTCGGGAAACGACGGCGAATCTGACCGAGGTGAAAGCGGCGAATCCGGATCTCGTTCTCGTGCCGGAATGGCTGGTCCAAGACGAGCGCGTCCGCGATGAGCTCACGTCCATCGCCACCACGATTATACTGCCGAACCGTCTGCATTGGCGGGACCACCTGAGGGATATCGCCGAATTGCTGGGCAAGGAGAAACAGGCGGAGCAAGCGATCCGATTATATGAAAGCAAGGTGGACGAAGCCAGGGAGACGATACTCAAAACGTTCAAGGATCAAGGTGTCATCTATATGGTCATTACGCGCCAATGCTTTCTGGTAATGGGCAGTGACACCCCGAGGGGAAGTGTCATTCATAAGGAACTCGGGCTTCGTACAGCGGACAATGTCCCATCGGGCGTTTCGAGCGTTGCGCTTTCGATTGAAGAACTGGAGCGGTTCAATGCAGACTTTATATTTGTGCAATTGGACGATGAGAGCGAGGAAGTGCGCGGCAAGTATGTCGAATTGCTGACCAGTCCCGTGTGGAAGCGAATGATGTTTTCCAAGAAAACCCAAGTGTACCGGATAGGCAGCAAAGAATGGTTTAACGTCGGATATTCCCCCCTGGCAAATCAATACGCCTTTGACGACATTTTGAACTCTTCATTCCGCATGCCGCTCCGATAGTCGGGACCACTGCGTGTTCCCGAAAGTCCAAGCTTGCCTTCCCATTCGTCTCTACGCAAAAGCATCCTCATCTCTTATAATAATAATGATAATCATTATCATTTAAAAGTGGAGGGTGCAAGCAGATGAAAAACAACAAGTTGATGCGGATTGCAATGATAGCCGTGCTGTTAAGCGTGGTTACGGCTTGCGGTTCAGGCAACCGTGATACCGGCGCAGGGCAAACGGCCGAAATTCCCGCGAAGAAGTCGACCGCTTCGTCGTCTCCGATGGTGAACCCGGAAGTACGGGTGGTGCATTCGGAGAAAGGTGATGTGTCGATTCCGGCCGTGCCCGAACGGGTCATCGGCATTTATGTATCTCACCCGGAATTTCTGGTCGCTCTGGGCGTTATTCCGGTAGCGGCACCGAACTATTATGAGGACTACCCTACCTACTTGCAGGAACCGTTTCGGCAAGTGCTGAAGATAGGGGCGGGGAATTCCTTGAACTTAGAGGCGGTTTTGGCGGCCAATCCCGACCTGATCCTGATCACGCCCGGGCAGGAGAAAGAATATGATCAGTTGTCCAAAATCGCGCCGACCGTTATGCTGCCGAAAAAAAGCGATTGGCGGGAACAACTGACCGACATGGCCGAGGTTTTGGGGCGGCAGCAGGAAGCGGAACAAGCGCTGCAACAATACGATCGCAAAACGTCCGAAGCCAAGGACAAACTGAAAAGTATTACCGGAGACGGCACCGTTATCTATTTAACCTTGTTGGGCAAACAGATGATGATCTACGGAGAGAATTCCGCTCGCGGAAAAGTGCTCTATCAGGAGCTTGGCTTGCGTCAAGTGGCCGCTTACCCGTCAGGAGAAGCAACGCTGCCGCTATCGATGGAGACTCTGCCCGAATACGATGCGGATTACATCCTGTTGACGTTGGATGGCGAAGCGGAAGAGGTAAAAACGCAATACGAGGCATTGTTGCAAAGCTCATTGTGGAAAAATATGAAAGCCGTAAAAAACAGCCGAGTGTATACGATGGGCACCGAGGACTGGTTTAATGTCGGATATGCGCCCTTGGCCAACGAACATGCCATCGACGACATTCTCGCCGCCTTCGAGCAAGGGAGAGGACAGAGTCAATAGGGGAGGGGGATAGCATGACTGATCTTGAGGAGCTATACGATGTCACGATCATCGGCGGAGGTCCTGTGGGGATGTATGCCGCATTTTATAGCGGGATGCGAGATTTACGCACGAAGCTGATCGAACGGGAGCGGCAGCTTGGCGGACAAATACTGTTTTATTTGGAAAAGACGGTGTGGGACGTCGGGGGCATCGCCCGAATTTCCGGAGAACAGTTGCTTCGGCAGTTGGTTGAGCAGGCGAATGTATTCCACCCTACGATTGTGCTCGGTCAACGGGTGGAACGCTTGGAGCGATGCGAGGACGGGACGTTCGCGTTGTTCGGCGACAATGGCGAGCGGCATCGCACGCGCGCGATCGTTCTGGCAGCGGGACGGGGGATTGCTGAAAGCCGGGAACTGGATGTGCAGGGTGCCGAGCGATACATCGGTGGCAACCTCCGGTATCAGGTGGACAAACTGGACGATTTCAAGGACAAGCGCGTGCTGATCTCCGGAGGAGGCAATTCCGCCGTGGATTGGGCCAATGAACTGGAATCGGTTGCTCGCCAGGTTACCATCGTGCATAGGCGCGACCGGTTCGGCGGCTTCGAACAGAATGTCGCGCGAATGAAAGCATCGTCGATAGAGGTCGTCACGCCGTACAAGATAAGCAAGCTGCATGGCGACGGCCATCGGATTGCCGAAGTGGAGCTTACGCACATGCTGACGGGGGAACTTCGGCGGCTGGAGACGGACGAAGTACTCGTCCATCACGGCATAAGGAACGATCTTGGCGCTATCCGGGATTGGGGAATCCGGATGGAGAAGAGCGATGCGTTCCATGGAAGCATGGTAGTCAATGCACAGAGGGAGACGAATATTCCGGGTATCTTCGCCGCGGGCGATCTAGCGAACTACCCGTATAAGTCGGAGACGTTGGCCAGCGGCTTCGCCGACGGCCTGGCTGCGATCAACGGCACGGCGCTATTCCTGCATCCGGAGGCCGGACTGAAGGCGACCGTATCGTCGGAGCATGAGACGCTGGCGGCTAAGGCAGCATCATGTTCGACACCGACTGGCAGTACGAAGCGATCGTGACCAACCTGGAATGGGCACCGATTGATCTGAGGCGCTTTTACAACCAATGTTGCTGTATGATGAACTACATCCCCAACGGGGATAGCATCAGGAGCCGGATGAGATGACCAGTACGTCCAGTTCTGCGAGAGGCCCATGTACAAGCATGAGCCTCTCTATTTGTGTGTTAAAGCAAGTTGGGGTGCGAATACTGCGATTGGATATTGCCGGACGAACGAGGATTCGGTACACTTGGGAGGGTGTCAGGCTGCAGGGAGAGCACAAGAGGAGAGCTGAAGAAGGTATGAACGCTGCCGCAATGAGAGTAATATTGGACGAGATCGCCATCATGTTCCCGGATGCGCATTGCGAATTGAACCATCGCAATCCGTTCGAACTGCTGATTGCCGTCTTGTTGTCGGCGCAATGCACCGACGAGACGGTGAACAAGGTGACGGTAACGCTATTCAATAAGTATAGGTCGCCGCATGATTATTTGGGGGTTCCGCTCGAAGAACTGGAGAACGACATCCGGCGGATCGGCCTGTTCCGCAATAAAGCGTCGAATATCCAGAAGCTATGCCGCATTCTGATCGATAGATATAACGGGGAAGTGCCGCGGGAGCACGAGGCGCTTGTCTCGCTGCCGGGCGTTGGCCGCAAGACGGCGAACGTCGTCGTGTCCAATGCGTTCGACGAACCGGCCATTGCTGTAGATACGCACGTAGAGCGCGTCTCCAAGCGTCTGGGCATCGCGAAGGCGGACGATTCGGTGCTCGAGGTGGAGAAGAAGCTGATGAAGCTCGTTCCTCGGGACGAATGGACGCTGACGCATCATCGGTTGATATTTTTCGGACGCTATCACTGCAAGGCGCAAAATCCGCAATGCGAGATCTGTCCGCTGTTGGACCGATGCAAGGAAGGCAAAGCGCGAATGAAAGCGGCGCTCCGCAAGCCGCCGCAGGCCAAGCAAGTCAAGAAGGGGAAAGGGAGCGCTGCAACTTGAATCGGCTTGAAGTGGTGGAACGGGACATGACTGATCCAATATACGATAGACAGGATAAAGAGGGTAGAGAAGCGCTGCAAGCGGCGCTCGTTCGGATGTCATCGCTTGCAAACGATGCAGGGGACGCCGAGCAAGGCGGCAAATTCGTCGAGCTGTCTGCCAAGCTGGCGGAAGATTGTTTGACGATCGCATTCTGCGGGCACTTCTCGGCGGGCAAATCCACGCTGATCAACAAGCTATGCGGGGCTGCGCTGCTGCCGTCTTCACCGATTCCGACGAGCGCCAACGTCGTCACGATTCGCGGCGGGCAGCCGTCTGCCAGCGTATGTATGCGGAATCGGGACGGAGCGGTGGTCGAGGAACGTGAAATTGATGTAGGTGCGTTACAGGATTTTGCAGTGGACGGCGAAGGCGTCGCATCGATCGAAGTTCGTTATCCGGTTCCGCTATTGGGCGAACACATGGCGATCGTCGATACGCCCGGCGTCGACTCGACGGACGGCGCGCATCGCGCCGCGACGGAATCTGCGCTTCATCTGGCGGATGCGGTCATCTATGTGACGGATTACAATCACGTGCTGGCCGATGTCAATTTCCGCTTTCTGCGGACGCTCGCGGAGTGGGGGAAGCCGACGTACGTCGTCGTAAACCAGATCGACAAGCATCGCGAGGCGGAAGTCGCGTTCGCTACGTTCCGCGAAGGTATCGAGACGTCTCTTGCGTCTTGGGGAATCGAACCGGCGGGGCTGCTGTTCCTGTCGCTCAGGGAGCCGGACCATCCGTTGTCCGAGTGGGAATCGCTGGTGGCGGTGCTGGAGCGGCTGAAGCCGCTGCGCGGAGAGCTGATGATGCGGTCGGCAGAACGCTCGGCACGTTATCTGGCCGAGCGGTTCCGCGAGTCTTTGCATGTCTTCAATCGGGAGGAAAGGGAACGGCTGTTGACGCAAGCGGACGTGGACGAAGGAGCGGAAGCTTTGCGAGAGCTCGGTGCGCAGCGGGCTCGCCTGGAGGCGGAGACGGAACGCGGCCGCGCAGCGGGCGATGCCCGTCGGGAAGCGCTGCGCGCCGAGCTGGACCGCCTGCTGGCCAATGCCAACCTGACGCCGGCGCAGACGCGCGAGAAGGCGGCCGCGGTGCTGGAGAGCATGCAGCCTGGCTTCAAGATTGGCTGGTTCGCAAATGCGGCCAAGACGGAAGCCGAGCGTGTGCGGCGGCTGGAACTGCTGGCGGACGATATGGGCCGGCAGATCGTCGCGGGTTTGGATGCGCATGTCCGCGATCTGCTGCGGCGGGAAGCGCGCGAGGCCGGCTGGACGGGCGCTGCGATGGAGGATTCGCTTGCGGCGGCGTTCGTCGTGGAAGTCACGCCCGATTGGCTGCGCAGCCGCGTCAAGCCCGGAACGGGCGCAGACGGACAGGCGACGCTGCATTATGCGGCGGACCTGGGCGCGGATGTGCGAGCGGCCTACCGCCGGGACGCGCTGGCTTGGTACGCGCAGGTTGAGGAGCTTCGCGCACCTGAACGGGAGCAGGAGGCGCAGCGGCTGGCGGGAGAGCTGGCCGAGCTCCGGCTGCGAGAAGCGGCTGCCGTTGCGGCAGCCGACCTGGAACGCGAGGAACGTGCGGAAATGGAGCGGCTGCTGGCGTTATTGCCTGAGCGGACGGCTGCAGCCGAGACGCTGCCGCTGCCGGGCCCTGAGCGGCTCGCTGCAGCGACGGGGGATCGGGCTGATCTTGTCGGGCAACAGGCAGACGGTGGACAGCAGAACAATTTCGCACGCGAACGTGTCAGACCGGTGCAGGCTGACGTCGTGGCTGGTGACGGTAGCGAGATTGGCGGTTCATCTGACAGCACTGGTGAGGCTAACGATGCAACTGGTAGCGCTCGCGAGATTGGCGGTGTACTGAATGGCGGTAGGTCGGCAGATGCCTTGACCAGAGGCGGCAATGAGACAGGCCGTGTGAACGTCGCAAGCGAGGCTGACGAGCCGAGCGGAGACAGGCGTCAGAACGACGTGGCGGAAGCGGAATTTCCGCTTGGCGCGCCCGGCCGCGTCGTGGAGAGATTGGAACAGGCGGCGGAGCTGCTTGGTTCGATTCCGTCGCTCACCGGTGTCGCTGATTCGCTGCGTGTGCGGGCGAAAAGGTTCCGCGAACGGAAATTCACGATCGCATTATTCGGCGCGTTCAGCGCCGGCAAATCGTCGTTCGCGAATGCAATGGTTGGCCGGGCGGCGCTGCCGGTGTCTCCGAATCCGACGACGGCGACGATCAACCGCATCGTGGCTCCGACTGCGGAACTGGCAGACGGCACTGCCCGAATCACGATGAAAACCGCAGATGCGATGCTGGCAGACATCCGCCATTCGTTGCAGCGATTAGGCTTACCGGCAACGGAGGTCGAAGCAGCGGGAGATGACGCAGGGGCGCTGCTCGCGATGGCGCTGTGTTTGCCTGCGGAAGAAGTGCATCCGCGCGGCAAGCCGCATTTGGCCTTCCTGCGCGCCGCATCCGCGGGTTGGCCGATGTATGGAGCCAAGCTTGGCGCCGCTTTTGCGGCCGGGGTGGCCGAATACCGCAAATATGCCGCGGACGAGCAGGCATCCTGCTTCGTCGCGGAGATCGACCTGGCGGTCGATTCGCCGCTGACACGCAGCGGCGCGGTGCTCGTCGATACGCCCGGCGCGGATTCGATCAACGCCAGACATACCGGTGTCGCTTTCGAGTACATCAAGAATGCCGATGCCGTCTTGTTCGTGACGTACTACAATCATGCATTCACGGAGGCGGACCGTCGCTTCCTGAACCAGCTCGGCAGCGTCAAGGACGTATTCGAGCTGGACAAAATGTTCTTCTTGATCAATGCTGCCGATCTTGCTTCCTCCGATCAGGAACGCGATGCGGTGAAAGAGCATGTCGCGGCACAACTGCTGAAGCACGGAATTCGTCATCCGCGCTTGCTTGCCGTATCCAGCCTGAACGGCTTGCAAGCTCGAAGCGCCGGCGACCGCAGCGGTTGGGAGGCGTCCGGCATGGCGGCATTCGAAGCCGCATTCCGTACATTCGCCGGAACGGAGCTTGGTGAAATGGCCGCCGCAAAGGCGCGTAAGGAGCTGGAGCGTGCAGGCAAGCAACTGGAAGGCTGGCTGCATGCAGCTTCCGCAGATGCTGCCAGCCGCGAGGAAGAAGTGCGCAGGAGGCTTGCACAAGCGCAAGCGTGGCGCGAACGTGCGGCCGGCAGCGTGCCGGAGGCGGTGCTTCAGCCGATCCAGCAGGAAATCGCGGAACAGCTATACCATTCCCGACAGCGCGTCTATTACCGCTACGGTGAACATTTTCAGACGGCATTTCATCCGTCGGTCTTGCAGGATGACGGCCGCGACTTGAAGAAGCTGCTCGTTGCCTGCTGGGACGATCTGAAGCGCAGCGTCGGCGAAGATATGCAGCAGGAGATGCGGGCAGCGGGCTTGCGCCTGGAATCGGTATTACAGCGGCAGGTGGAAGCTCAGTTGGCCGAAGCCGCGGCAGAATGGGCAGACGAGGGCTTCACTACGTCTTCGAACGCCCAAGCGGCGATACAATGGCCGATGAACGAACCGTTCGCCGCAGGCCCGCAGATGGAAGCCAGACGGTTGTGGCAGGTGTTCAAGTCGCCGCGGCACTTCTTCGAGAACGAAGGGAAGAAGGCGCTGCAGGAGCAGGCGGAGCCGTTGCTATTCCAGGCGCTGGACGCCTGGCTGGCGGATCTGCAAGCGCAATGGCAACTACTCGTCGTCGAAGCGTACCGCCGCATGCTGCAGGAAGCTTATTCGCGCATGGCCAATGAGTTGGCCGCATTCGCTCAGCACTTGGGCGAATCGCTTCAGCAGCCGGATTTGCCAGACCGCATTGCGCGGCTCCGTTCGCAGTGGCAATGGATTCAAGGGAGCTAATTGGTGATATATGCATAGAATTCGAAGAAAGGCCGCCAGATTGGCGGTCTTTCTCGCATTTTCGTCGGCGGGATTGCATTAAGGTAATCGTCATCAAGCGGTCATGGTGCGGGCGACATTATGATGGCGAGTCAGGCGGGAAAGGTGGACGAGATCGGAGCGGCTACGTGACACTAATTGGCGGGAAAGGTGGTTGAGGTCGGCAAACAGCGGTTGTGTGACACTAATTGACGAGAATGGTGGACGAGGTTGGCAAATAGCGGCTGTGTGACACTATATCGCGAAAATGGTGGACGAGATCGGCAAATAGCGGCTATGTGACACTAATTGGCGGAAATGGCGGGCGAGGTCGACAAACAGCGGCTGTGTGACACTATATCGCGAAAATGGTGGACGAGATTGGCAAATAGCGGCTGTGTGACACTATATCGCGAAAATGGCGGATGATGTCGACAAATAGCGGCTGTGTGACACTAAATGGCGGGAAAGGTGGTTGAGGTCGGCAAACAGCGGTTGTGTGACACTAAATGAGCTAGCAGTGGTTTAGATGCTTCACAACTCCACCATCTTTCCATCGGTGCTCCCAGTGGCGGTAAGCGTAAAACAGTCCCCACCTGGCAAACAGATGGAGACTGAGCTATCTTATTTTGTAGATGAAAAAACGCGACAGGTTAGCGGCAACGACGGCGACCAAGGAAGCAATGCATCCAGTGCATCCG
>Ga0206106_100187_pt1 | contig 95689 bp, 91 predicted proteins | sample 1B1ome_FD_148677 | JGI IMG/M metagenome (GOLD analysis project Ga0206106, IMG submission 148677) | Enriched microbial communities from leaf-cutter ant dump, University of Wisconsin, Madison, United States - 1B110A | ecosystem: Environmental > Terrestrial > Nest > Insects nest > Nest dump | place...
CGCTGAACGGACGGTCGAAAGCACCTGGAAACGGATCGGATTACTACTGGACGCCTTCCAACCCGAAGAATGCCAAAGGTATCTTAAGAACTCAGGATATGGACAAAACTAATGTCATCACGCTCTAGCCACGCGCGGCTAAGTCAAATCCTGAATGTCGATCCGTCCTAGAGCTTGATGACATTTGTTTGCATCGATTCTATCCCCTCTCCCCATGACGATGGGGAGAGGACGGGAGCCGAACGAAGTGAAGGCGACCGGGTGAGGGGCATTTTTGTAGGCGGACACAAGCCCCTCACCCGACAATCTACGGCTTGGCTGCGCCTTAGCCTTGCTTGTCGTCCTCTCCCCATCGTCATGGGGAGAGGGGAGGTGAGAAGACACGATTCAACATGAAATCATCTTGCTCTAAAGCGCATCACCGGCGGCGGGCGGAACATCCCTGATCCGATCGAGGAAATGTGACAGGTCAGACGCCTTGGCGTTTCCTGCCCGCTCACGCAGGAACTCGGCGGCCGGCGCGAAGCCTGTCTTATAGGACATCACATCCTATGAGATAGGCAATTTACTTCCCTTTTACCGCCAGCAACTGGATCCGGAAGATCAGCGTCGAATTGGGTGGAATATCACCCATATCGCGCTCGCCATAACCCGAAGACGGCGGCGTGTAGAGCGTCACCTCGTCGCCGACATGCAGCAGCGGGATCACCTCCTGCCACGCCGGCACCAGGCGGGCGAGCGGGAAATCGGCCGGCTGGTTACGGGCATAAGAGGAATCGAAGACGTGGCCGTTGAGCAGCTTGCCCTCGTAATTGATCTTCACCGTATCATCGATCGTCGGCTGCGCGCCGGGATTGGGGGCGCGGGAGACGATCCTGTACATCACGCCCGAAGGGAGCTTGACGATGCCGGGCTGTTTGGCGATATCGGCCAGATAGGCCTCTCCGTCTTTCAGGTTTTGCGCGGCGGCGGCATCGGCCGAAGCCTGCATGGCCTCAAGCTGGGCGGTGGTGTCGGGCGACTGGCCGCAGGCGGTCAAGACGAGCAAACCAGCGAGAGCGATAAGGGGAGCAATACGTATCACTGGTTGATACCCAACAGTTGCACACGGAAGATCAGGGTCGAATTGGGCGGAATTTCGCCGAGGTCGCGCTCGCCATAAGCGGCGGCCGGCGGCGTGTAGAGCACAATCTCGTCACCGACATGCATCAGCGGAATGACCTGCTGCCAGGCCGAAATCAGGCGGCCGAGCGGGAAATTGGCTGGCTCATTGCGGGCGAAGGAGGAATCGAAAACCGAGCCATCGAGCAGCTTGCCTTCGTAATTGATGGTGACGTTATCGGCCACGGTCGGCTGTGCGCCCGGATTGGGAGAGCGCGAGATGAGCTTGTACATCACGCCGGACGGCAGGACGGTGACGCCCGGCACCTTGGCGGTTTCGCTGAGGAAAGCCTGGCCTTTTTGCAGGTTCTGTTCGGAGATGGTTTGGGCGTTGGTCTTGTCCATGGCTTGGCTACCTGCGGTAAGAATGAAGGCGAGGGCGAAAAGGGTGGCTTTTTTAGTCCATGCGTAAGGCATAGCCGGTGCTCCTGAGGGCTTCTGAAATTTCAAAGGCGTGGCCGGGGCCTTGCGTCTCGACCATGATGTCAAACTCCGCGCCCTTGGCGGGCACATCGAGCACCAGGCGGTTGTGCGCCACATCGACGATATTGCCGCCCTTTTCGGAAATGACATCGGCCATGCGCGATAGCATGCCGGGGCGGTCGTCGCCGAGAATCCGGTAGGTGACAAGGCGTTTTTCGCGGACCAGTTCGCGCTGGAGCACAGAAGCCATCAGGCGCAGGTCAATATTGCCGCCGCAGAGAATCAGGCCGACATTCAGGCCCTCGAAGCGTTCGGGGAAGCGCATCACCGCGGCCAGTCCCGCGGCGCCCGCCCCTTCGGCGATGGTTTTCTCGACATTGGCATAGGCGGCGATGCCGCGTTCGAAATCGGCCTCATCGATGATCAGCACGTCATCGACCAGCGGATTGGCGAGGCCGAACGAGATGTCACCGACCTCTTTCACCGCTATGCCTTCGGCGATGGTGGCGCCGCCCATCGGGATCGGCATATTGCGGCGGCGCGCGGTGAAGGAAGGGAACATGGCCGCCTCGACGCCGATCACCTTGATCCACGGCTTGATCGCCTTGGCGGCGATGGCCGCGCCGGCGATCAGGCCCCCGCCGCCGATCGGCACGAGGATGACATCGAGTTCCGGCGCGTCTTCCAGCATTTCGATGACCAGGGTGCCCTGACCGGCCAGCACCTGTTCGTCATTGAACGGATGGACATAGACCCCGCCTTTTTCGGCGCACAGCTTTTGCGCGATGGCCGAGGATTCATCATAGGTCGCGCCTTCGATGACGATATGGGCGCCGAAGCTCTGGGTCTTCTGCACCTTCACGAAGGGCGTGCCGACCGGCATGACGATGGTGGCCGGAACGCCGAGACGTTGGGCGTGCCAGGCCAGGCCCTGCGCGTGATTGCCGGCGGAGGCCGCGAAAACGCCGCGCTGGCGCTCGTCTTCGCTCAGTTGCAGCAGCTTATTGAGCGCCCCGCGCTCCTTGAAGGCCGAGGTGTATTGCTGGTTCTCCGCCTTGATCCACACCTTCGTCTTCGTCGCGGCGCTCAGGCGCTGGGAAAAGGCGCAGGGCGTGCGCACGACATGGCCCCTGATGCGCAGGGCGGCGGCTTCGATGTCTTGAAACGTAACGGTCATGATGGGCCTCCCTTATCAGAGGCAGGCAGGGGGCGCTTTCAAAAAATGTGAGCGGATGCAAAAAAAAGCTAAATAATTTCAAATGAAATCAAAATGGTGGGCGTGATTATCGTAACGGTGAAATTGACCAAATTTGCGGACAAAATCCGGATATCGTTCTTATATAATTCGTGATTGTCTGTCATTAGTGACAAATATTGAATCCAGATTGGCCGAAATGACCGAAAAAATGCAAAACTTCTTCTCTCCGGCGTCTCATGGCTTTGTCCGTATCGCCTGCGTGACGCCAAAGGTGCATATCGCCGATCCGCAGGCCAATCTGGCGGAACACATCAGCCTGTCGAAGCGCGCCGATGACGGCGGCGCCGATGTGGTGCTGTTCCCCGAACTCAGCCTGACCGGATACACGCTCGATGATTTATTCCTTCAGCAAACGCTTCAGGACGCGGCCAAAACCGCTCTCGAAGACCTGATCGCAGCCTCAAGGGATATGCGTCCCGTCATTGTCTGCGGTGTGCCAATGATAATCGCGGGGGCGCTTTATAATCTGGCAGCCGTCATACATCGGGGGGAGTGCCTGGGGCTTGTGCCCAAGACCTACCTGCCCAACTACCGTGAATTCTACGAAAAGCGCTGGTTCTCCAGCGGCCATGACCTGAATGAAAACATTTATTTTGCAGGTAAATATGTTGCGGTCGCCGCCAATCAGATTTTTGCCGCACGGGGAGAAGACGCCTTCACGATCGGCGTGGAAATCTGTGAGGATATGTGGTCGCCAGCCACCCCATCTACCGCCCTGGCGCTATCCGGGGCGCATATCATCCTCAACCTGTCCGCCTCGCCGGTCACTGTCGGCAAGTCCCGTGTCCGCAAGCGCATCTGTGAGGCCACATCGGAGCGTCTCATGTGCGCCTACGCCTTCAGCGCGTCGGGACCGGGAGAATCGACCACGGATCTGGCATGGGACGGGCAGTCGCTGATCTATGAGATGGGGGCGCTGCTGGCCGAAGGCGAACGCTTCGCCAGTGATACGCTGACATTCGCCGATATCGATGTCGACCGCATCGCGCAGGAACGCCTGCGCACGGCAACCTTTGCAGATGCGCAGGCGTTCAACAGGGCAGAGGCGGAGGCGTTCACGTCATTTGCGCACGAACCCCATACCTTGACCGACTTCCACCGCGCCGTGCCGCGCTTTCCCTATGTGCCGGCGGACAAGGATCGGCTGGATGAGGATTGCTACGAGGCCTTCAATATCCAGGTTCATGGCCTGATGCAGCGTCTCTCAACCTCCAACACCCAGAATGTCGTCATCGGCATTTCGGGTGGGCTTGATTCGACCCATGCCGTCATCGTGGCCTGCAAGGCGTTCGACCGGCTGGGTATTCCGCGCGCCAATATCCATGGCTACACCATGCCGGGCTTCGGCACCTCGACCGGCTCGCGCAATGACGCCATGAAGCTGATGAAAAGCTTAAGCATTTCCGCTGAGGTGCTCGATATCCGACCAGCGGCCAAGCGGATGCTGCTCGATATCGGCCATCCCTATTCGCGCGGCGAACGGGTTTACGATGTCAATTTCGAGAACGTCCAGGCAGGCTTGCGCACTGATTTCCTTTTCCGGCTGGCAGGGGAAAAGAAGGGATTTGTCGTTGGCACCGGCGACTTGTCGGAACTGGCGCTCGGCTGGTGTACCTATGGCGTTGGCGATCATATGAGCCATTACAATGTCAATTGCGGCGCGCCGAAGACCCTGATCCAGCATCTCATCCGCTGGGCGGCGAAAAAGGAGTTCGACGCAAAGACCGGCCGTATCCTGCAATCGGTGCTGGAACGCGAAATCTCGCCGGAATTGATCCCGATCGAAGCCGGCGCCATCCAGAAGACCGAGGATAAGGTGGGGCCATATGAACTACAGGATTTCAACCTCTATTACATTACGCGCTATGGCCTGAAGCCTTCCAAGGTCGCTTTTCTGGCCTGGCAGGCGTGGCAGGAGAAATACACACTGCCTGAAATCCGGAAATGGCTGGAGCTATTCCTCTTCCGCTTCTTCACCCTCTCGCAGTTCAAACGCTCGGCAATGCCCAATGGCCCGAAACTGATCTCCGGCGGCGCGCTTTCCCCACGTGGCGACTGGCGCGCGCCCAGTGACGGCAATGCGAAAATCTGGTTGGAGGAACTGAAAGCGAACGTGCCTATTATTAGACCGACTTGATCGTGGAAGCCGGGAAAATCTGTCGCAAAGCCATAAGACCGCCCGCAGCCCCTATCAGGCTGCGTTAGGCAGAATCCAGTCAGTTCTTCAGTTCCGACGGCACCTTGCCGCCGTTTTCCGCCAGCTTCTGCATCACCTGCTTGTGCAGCCAGACATTCATCGCGCCGGAATGGCGGATATCGCCGGTAAAGCCCAGTTCCGCCGCCAGCGCCTGACGGACGCCGAGATCGGACTCCAGCCCGACCAGTTTCAGCAGATCGACGATCGACATGCGCCAGTTGAGTTTCGGGTCGCGTTTGGCGTTTTCCTGGTCGAGAATGGCGGCGACATCGACCTGCTCCATCACCGGCGCGGGCAGCGGGTCCGCCATGGTGGTGGCCGGCGCGATGGCCTCGGAGGTCTGGCCGGACTCTTCGGCGGGTATCGGCTGCCGGGGCGCCGGAACGATCTGGTCGCCGTGTTTGTGGAAGATGAAGTCTTTGATTTGGCTGAAAATGCTCATAAGCTTTACTCCGTCGTGCCAAACCCCCTGCGCCTTCTCTCTAGGCCAGACGATTATAAAAATGCGATAAGGAGATTCCGCCCATGCCAGATATCGTCGCGGATATCGTTACCGTTTCCATCGCCTGCGCCAGTGAGGCCGAGGCCCAGAGCCTGACCGGTCTGCTGATCACCGCGCATCTGGCCGCCTGCGTGCAGAGCTTTGAGGTCCGCTCGACCTACCGCTGGAAGGGCGAGATCGATACGGCGGATGAGATCATGCTGACCGCCAAGACCCTGACCGACCGTCTGCCGATGCTGGAGGCGCTGGTCAAGGCGCACCACAGCTACGAGGCGCCGGAAATCCTCGCCACGCCGGTGGTCTGGGCCAGCGCGGCCTATGCCGGATGGCTGCGCGAGGCGCTTGAGGCCTGAAACGGTCCTGAAGCTGGCTTGTCATGGCGTGGGCGTGGCTATACACACGGATGAAACAGCCTGAAAGTGCCTCCCCATGACCGAACACCCTCTGGAAATCGGCGGTATCTGCCCGTCCAAATTCGCCGCCGTAAAGGACGCTTTCGCCGCCAATTTTGTCGAGGGCAAGGAACGTGGCGCGCGGTTCTCGGCGGTGATCGATGGTGAGACGGTGCTGGATATCTGGGGTGGAAACGCCGACCGCGAGGGCGCCATTTCATTCAGCGACACGACGCTTACCCCCATCTTCTCGACCGGCAAGGCGGTCATGGCGGTGATGATCGCGCGGCTGGTCGATAAGGGCAGGCTCGACTATGAAACCGCCGTCTCGCACTATTGGCCGGAATTCGGCCGCAACGGTAAATCGCGCATCACGGTCGGGCAACTGATCTCGCACCAGGGCGGGCTGCCTGGTTTTGCGCCGCCGCAGGATCCATCGATCTGGTTCGACGTGCCGGCCACGCTGGAAGCCCTGTGCGAACAGACGCCGTTATGGACGCCGGGTCAGGGGTCCGGCTATCACCCCATCGCCGGCGGCTATCTGCTGGGGGAGGTCTTCCGCCGCGTCGATGGCCGCTCTATGGGCACGGCCCTGCGGGAAGATATCGCCGCGCCGTTCGGCCTCGACCTGCTGATCGGCACGCCGGACGCATACGCCCCGCTTATCGCCACCATGCAGAAACCACCCGCGGCCCCCGATCTCGGTCCGATCGACGCCATCAAGCAGGCGGCGTTTCTGGATCGTGGCTCTGCACCGGCGGGCAAGGGGTCGGCCGACTGGCGGCGCATGGAAATCCCCTCGGCCAACGCGCATGCGACCGCGCTCTCCCTGGCGCAATTCATGGGCATCGTCGCCAATGGCGGAAGGCTGAACGGCCAGCCCCTGCTGTCGCCCGGCACATTGGCGCAACTGACCCGCGAACGCGTTTACGGTCAGGATCGCGTCCTGCCGTTCAGGCTCAGTTGGGCGGCGGGGTTATTGCGCAATACCGGCATCGGCATCTACGGCCCGAACGAACGCGCGCTTGGCCATAGCGGCTGGGGCGGTTCGTGCGCCATGGCCGATGCCGATAAACGCCTGAGCGCCGGTTACGTCATGAACAAGCAATCGGCCTATCTGATCGGTGATCCGCGACCGGTCGGATTGATCAATGCGTTGTATGGGTGTCTGTAGGAAAGAACCTCTCACCCCAACTCTCGCTCCTCAGGCGGGGAAAGGGCGCTTATTCTTCCCCCCCGCCCCTTTTAAGGGGAGCGGGCTGGGGTGAGGGGTTCTTTCCTTAGGCCTCCACCGGTTTGATTGCCTTCAACCTGCGCCATGCCCCGAATGCAAACATCATCGCTCCCGCCCAGATAAAGGCGAAACTGACGCCGCGTAAAAGCGTGAACGGCTCCCCCTGAAACAACCCGATCGCCAGGGTGCTGGTCGGGCCGATGAACTGGATAAAACCCATGGTCGAAAGCGGCAAACGGCGCGCCACGTAGGAAAACAGCACCAGCGGCAGCACGGTCACCGGTCCGGTCAGGATGAACCAGAAGGCCTGCGACGGCCTGAAAAAGTGGCCGTGATGCGCCCCCTCCAGCCACACCAGATAGATCAGCGCCGGCAGGAACATATAGGCGCATTCGACGAACAGACCGGCCAACGCATTGACCGCCAGTTGCTTGCGCAGAATGCCATAGGAACCGAACGTCCCGGCCAGGACCAGGGCGATCCACGGCACCTGCCCGATGGCCAGCGCCTGAACGATCACGCCGATGGCCGCAAGCGCAATGGCGCCCTTGCCCCAGTTGTCGAGGCGCTCTTTGAACAGCACCGCCCCGGCCGCCATATTGAGCAGCGGATTGAGATAATAGCCCAGCGACGCCTCGATGGTATGGCCGCTGGTGACCGCCCAGACATAGACGCCCCAGTTGGTCGCCACCAGCACCGAGGTCAGCAGCAGCATGTAGCGCAGGTGTTTCGAGGCGAAGGCCGCGAAGACATCCGGCCACTGTCTGGTCAGGAAAACCAGCCCGCCGGCCCAGACGACGGACCACAAAGAACGGTGGGCGATGATCTCGACCGCGCCGCCGCCGAAATTGTGAATGGGAATATAGAACAGCGGCACGAAGCCCCAGATCAGGTAGCACACGATGGCCAGGCTGATCGGCGAACTAAGCCGCGAGGTCAGGGAAGGCATGGGAACATATCCAATGGAGGCATATCCAAAAAAGAAAAGCCGGCGGACCCTTCAGGCGCCGCCGGCTTCAAATATCACGGGTGTGAGATTTAAGCATCTACGGAGGCGATGACACCGCGTTCGTCGAGAAGCTGGGCGATCTGCACGGCGTTGAGCGCCGCGCCTTTGCGCAGGTTGTCCGACGCGCACCACAGCGAAATGCCATAGGGTACGGTCGGATCGTTGCGGAGACGCGAGACATAGGTGTCGAATTCGCCCACCACCTCGATCGGGGTGATGTAGCCGCCGTTCTCGCGCTTGTCGACCACGGCCACGCCCGGCGCCTCACGCAGGATTTCGCGGGCAAGCTGCTCGTCCATCGGGTTCTCGAACTCGATATTGATCGATTCCGAATGGCCGACAAAGACCGGCACGCGCACGGCGGTGGGGACGACATCGATGGTGGGGTCGAGGATCTTGTGCGTCTCCACGATCATCTTCCACTCTTCCTTGGTGTAGCCGTCCTCCATGAAGACGTCGATGTGCGGAATGACGTTGAAGGCGATCTGCTTGGTGAACTTCTTCGGGGTCTTGTCGCCCATGCCGTAGATGGCCTTGGTCTGGTCCCACAGTTCGTCCATGCCCGCCTTGCCGGCGCCGGCCACCGCCTGATAGGTCGAGACGACCACGCGCTTGATGGTGGCGGCGTCATGCAGCGGCTTCAGTACGACCAGCATCTGGATGGTCGAACAGTTCGGATTGGCGATGATGTTCTTCTTCTTGCAGTCCCACACCGCGTCCGGATTGACCTCCGGGATCAGCAGCGGCACGTCCGGGTCCATGCGCCAGGCGGAAGAGTTATCGATGACGATGGGGCCGGCCTTGCCGATCTTTTCCGACCAGGCCTTGGACACATCGCCGCCGGCGCTCATCAGCACGATATCGACCTTGGTAAAGTCGAAGGTTTCGAGATCGACGCATTTCAGGGTTTTTGTGCCGAAGGAAACCTCGATCCCCACCGATTTACGCGAAGCGACCGCGTAAATATCCGAAACGGGGAAGTTCACTTCTTCGAGGATCGTCATCATTTCACGACCCACAGCGCCGGTGGCGCCGACTACGGCGACCCGATAACCCATAATGCTGCTCCTAAGCTTAAATATACGGAGAGCGCAAATGGGCCTTTTTCAGCCGCATGACAAGGCTTAATTATCCACACACGCCGGATTCTGCCTGTGGCCGTTTCTCGAAGGGCTAAACGTGGCTTCGCAACTCAGGCGGAAGAAGGCATCGTAGCTTCTCTGGCTCAACGCCGTCAGTGTGCTGCCGTCATAATGCCGCGCCACCACAGGCAGGCCTGTGGTCGTGCTGGAGCACGCTCATCGCCAGCCAGCGCGATGGGTAATCGGCCTCATAATCGAGCACCATCCGAATTGAACGTTTTGTTTGTAATAGCCCTATCTACTCACGAGTTAGGACTTCGGCAAATCCGATGTCTTTGGCTACCGGTTATTTTTTTCTGCTCGCCTAAAAAATAAAATTGCGGCTAGAACTGTAAATATAACCGCCCCCACTGCTCCGATGTATTTCGAAAGCATATCACTTCTAAATACCGGAGCGATTGTGGAAAAGAACAGAACAGTCAGAATCATAAATCTCATGGCGATACTGTTACTTCTTTTAGTGTATTTAAACACTAGATCGACATTATTCTTACCAATTAATGACATGGATCACCCAAACCGCTCTGATCAATTGCGACTCCTACGATTTTGCCCGTTACAATCCTTGTAACAATGGCTAGATCGCCTGGCGCAGGTCGTGCAAGCCCCGGCGCTTGACGGCGCGCATGACGCTATCCAGCGCGCCGATCAGGGCGGCCGAGGTGAACGGTTTGCCGAGATGCCCGTCACCGCCGGCCTCATAGCCCTGGCCGATCTGGTCGGCATCCTGATTACCGCTCAAAAACAGGATGGGCGTATAGCCGAGATGCAGCCCGCCCTCCATCTGGCGGATTTCCCGAACCGCTTTCAGGCCCGACATGACCGGCATTTCCATATCCATAAGTATGGCGTCATATTCATTGACCTGCCAGGCGTCGATGGCTTCACGACCGTCACCGGCGAATTCGACATCAATACCGGTCGCCGCCAGCATCAGATCGATCATCCTGCGCTGGGTGGCGTTGTCTTCGACGCATAACAGTCTCATAGTCTTTCCCCTTGCCCGGTCGTGCGATTTGTGGCGAATCGCATCCCGTAACAATTATATACAATACGTGTTATTCAGTTATGAAGATGTCCGAAACGCAGGTTCTCATTATCGGCGGCGGTCCGGCCGGGATCAGTTGCGCCATCTGGCTGAAGAAGCTGGGTGTGAATTGCGTGCTGCTGGAAGCGTCGGCGCAACTGGGCGGCCTGCAAACGCGCAGTCCCTATGAGAATTTATGGATACCCGGCGTGCAGGGCAAGACCGGCCAGCAGGTGGCGGCGTCATTGGCCGTCCATGCGGAAGCGGTGGGTGTCGATATCCGGCTGAATTGCCCGGTGGTGTCCGCTGCTGGGCGCCGGGTAATAACCGGAAACAGTGTATTTACCGCGCCTTATCTGGTGATCGCCACAGGCTCACGGCCGCGCACTGGCGGGTTTCGCGCCGCGCCGGATGTCGCCATCGGACCGGGCGAGCCGATGGAAGCGCTCGAAGTCAAGGGCAGGCGCATCGCCATCTTTGGCGGCGGGGATAATGCCTTCGATCAGGCGCGCTTTGTGCGGGATCGCGGCGGTGAGGTGACGCTCTTTTCCCGCACCCCGCCGCGCGCGCAGAAACTGTTACAGGACATGATCCCTGAGATACGCGTGGCGGTCGGCAATTATGCGGCGGATCAGGCATCCATGACGGTCAATGGCGAGATTTTCGATGCCTTCGGTGTGATGTTCGGCTTCGAGGCAGTTGTGCCGGAGGGACTGACGCTAGATATCGATAATGGCTATGTGCGCGTCGATCGCTTTGGCGAAACCAGCCTGCCAGGCATCTATGCCTGTGGTGAAGTCACGGACTATTGGCACCCGTGCGTCACCACCGCCGCCGCACACGGTATTCAGGTGGCGAAGCAGATTTCGCTGCGGCCAGGAAAGTAAGACACCCCTCACCCCGGCCCTCTCCCCTCAAGTGGGGAGAGGGGGAAGAGTTGAAGATTTTCGTTTAAATCCCCCTCGCCCCTTTCAAGGGGAGAGGGCCGGGGTGAGGGGTGTCTTCTTCACTACCCCACGAAAGCAGCCAAAGACGGACCTCCTCATAGGGAACCGTGTGCCCGGCGTCCAAAGATGCCAAGCCCTGCTCAACCGCCAGGTGGAAAGCGGCGTCTTCGGGAGTTTCTGGTAAGATTGATTGGGGTGTCGTTATGGTTGAAGTCTAGCATGGGGCTTGCTATTTTGCCAGCTATTGCGGGACATGAGTGATTAACCGGATACAAGCAACATACTATTCCGGTGTGTGAAACCGGTTTGGCTCAGATCGGGGCAGCATTATGGGCGCAAGAGTTATTGCCGTGAATACATCTCTGAATTTCATAGAGGTGTTCGATACACTGGAAGAAGCGGTTAAGCGCTGCCCAGGAATTGAGATTGCCGAGGGTGACTGGCTTTTCTTCGCCAGCGATGGATCGCGGTTGACCGCGGTTTTCTCTAAAGACCCTTACATTGATGAAAATCGAAACGTTTATGGCAATGGCGTCTATAGGCTGGTGGCCGGAAGCGGGGCCAGCCTGCAAGAATGGCTATTCGATTTTTGCAAACGCACGGGCGATTTCCGTTTTGGTACCCTGAAAGAATTCGAGCGACTTTTCACTTAACGCACTTGCAGCATTTTTTTAACGCCATCTTGAACCGGATCGTCTATAACGGGCGCCATAAGCTGGTGGGGTGGCCGCGCAGGCCGTCGCGTGAACAAATCGAATGGCCAATATCCGTAGTGAATACAAGCGCCTGCTGAAATCGGGCGAGATCGTTCCCGATGCCGCTCAAAAGGCGGCCATCGAGGCATTGGTCGTGCTGGAGCGCCGCATCCGCCAGAGCCGCGCCCTGTGGCGGCGCCTCCTCGGCATCCAGCCGCGCGTCTGCGGACTCTATCTCTGGGGACCGCCGGGCCGCGGCAAGTCCATGATGATGGACCTGTTCTACAACAATATTCACAAGATTCCGAAGCGCCGCGTCCACTTCCACGCCTTCATGGCCGAGGTCCATCACAATATCCGCCTGTGGCGCGAGAGCGACGCCAAGACCCGCAAGATCAATTTCGGCACTCATAAGGGCGATGACCCGATCGCGCCGGTGGCCCGCCTGATCGCCAGCCAGTCGCAGCTCCTGTGCTTCGATGAGTTGCAGGTGACCGATATCGCCGACGCCATGATCCTCGGCCGCCTGTTCGAGGCGCTGTTTGCGCGCAAGGTGATCCTGGTGGCCACCTCCAACCGCCCGCCGGACGATCTCTACAAGGATGGTCTGAACCGCGAGCATATCCTGCCCTTTATCCAGATGATCAAGGACCGCACCACGCTCGTTCAGGTGTCCGGCCCGAAGGACTTTCGCATGGACCGCCTGCGCGGCGCCAAAACGTGGTTCTCGCCCTCTACCGCGCCGGATGCCATCGCCGCCTTTAATACCCTGTGGGCCGATATGAAGCATCTGATGACCGAGCTGCCCTGCGTGCTGACAGTCAATGAACGCAAGCTGCATTTCGCCCGCGCCGCCGGTCCGATGCTGCGCGCCACCTTCACCGAACTGTGCGCCGCCAATAACGGCCCGGCCGATTATCTGGCGATCGCCGAGCGCTTCACCACCGTGTTTATCGAGGGCGTGCCGGTCCTGTCGCCGTCCAACCGCAACGAGGCGAAGCGCTTTGTCACCCTGATCGACGCGCTCTACGAGGCCAACGTCAAGACGGTGATCCTGGCCGATGCCGAACCATCATTGCTCTATCCGGCGGGCGATGGCGCGTTTGAATTCGAGCGGACGGTATCTCGCCTGGAGGAAATGCGCTCCGAGGACTATCTGAACCGGGCCGGATAGATGATAACTTTAACGCGCATCTTAATCCGAAAAGTGCGTCACACTTTTCGGGATGCGCTTATTCAGTTGACCGCGCTTATCCCCATTCTGTAGATGGGGCATGGCCGAACGTATCTACCTTTATGACTCCACGCTGCGCGACGGTGCGCAGGCTCAGGGAATAGACTTTTCCGTTGCGGACAAGCAGGCGATTGCCAGCGCGCTCGACGCTTTCGGCATCGACTATATCGAAGGCGGCTGGCCCGGCGCCAACCCGACCGACGACACCTTTTTCAGCGCCCTGCCGAAGACGAAGACCGCCAAGGTGTCGGCCTTCGGCATGACCCGCCGCGCCGGCCGCTCGGCCTCCAACGATCCCGGCTTGCAGGATTTGCTGGCGGTCAATACCCCAACCGTCTGCCTCGTCGGCAAGACATGGGACTGGCAGGTCGAGACGGCGCTGAAAGTCTCGACCTCCGAAAACCTGCGCATGATCGGCGACTCGCTGGCGCATATGAAAGCCTCCGGCCGTGAAGCCGTGTTCGACGCCGAGCATTTCTTCGATGGCTACAAGGCCAATCCCGCCTACGCCATCGAGGCGCTGAAAGCGGCCTATGAAGGCGGGGCCAACTGGCTGGTGCTGTGCGACACCAATGGCGGCTCCATGCCCTCGGATATCAGGCGCATTGTCAGCGCCGTAAAGGACGCCCTGCCGGAGGCCAATCTCGGCATCCACTGCCACAACGATACCGAACAGGCCGTGGCCAATTCGCTGGCCGCCGTCGAGGCCGGGGTACGTCAGGTGCAGGGCTGCATCAACGGCATCGGCGAGCGCTGCGGCAACGCCAACCTGATCGCCATCATTCCGACCCTGATGCTCAAGATGGGCTTCGACACCGGCCTGTCGGCGGAACAACTCACCCATATCGGCGAACTGTCGCGCCTGGTCGATGACCGGCTGAACCGCGCCCCCAACCGCCATGCGGCCTATGTCGGGGCCAGCGCTTTCGCGCATAAGGGCGGACTGCACGTCAGCGCCATGAACAAGGACAGCCGGTCCTACGAGCATATCGATCCGGCGCTTGTCGGCAATTCGCGTCTGATCCTCGTTTCCGATAAGGCCGGCCGCGCCAATATCGTCAACCGCCTGCACCAGATGGGTATAGAGGTCGCCGACGATGACGATCATATCGGCGCGCTGGTCACGGCGGTAAAAGAGCGTGAGGCGCTCGGCTATGCCTACGAAGACGCCAGCGCCAGTTTCGAGCTGATGGCGCGCGAACGGCTGGGCCAGTTACCGCGCTATTACGACCTGCAAAGCTACCGCGCCCTGAACGAATACCGCCTTGATGCCACTAAAGGTTCTGGGGGCCGCGCCTTTGATGTGTCCGAAGCGACGGTCAAGCTGGCCGTCAAGGGTGAGCAGGTGATGAGCGTGGCCGAGGGCAATGGCCCGGTCAATGCGCTCGACGCCGCCCTGCGCAAGGCCCTTACGCCGCACTATCCGCAGCTTAACACTATGCACCTGAACGATTACAAGGTACGCATCCTGACCCCTTCCGACGCCACCGCCGCGCTCACCCGCGTCATGATCGAAAGCCGCGATGATCAGGGCCGCACCTGGAACACCCTGGGCGTCAGCCATAACGTGATCGACGCGTCCTACAACGCGCTCTACGACGCGATCACCTATCATCTGCTGAAAGCGGGGGTCTGATCTCTCTTGTACCTCCCCTGCTTGCGGCAGGGCTATCGCATATGGCTTTTGGAGTTGAGATGCCTTTCCCTCTCCCCATGAATATGGGGAGAGCTGGGCGGCCGGTGCCGACGAGAGCCGAACGTAGTGAAGGCGATCGGGTGAGGGGCTGTTCGTCGATAGAACACAAACGTCACACAGCCCCTCACCCGGTTGCGATCGCTTCGCTCCGCGCCCGTCCTCTCCCCTCATGGAGGGGAGAGGGGGAAGAAAAGTTATTCCAAAAGCCATATGCGATAGCCCCGGCATTCATGGGGAGGGGGACCGCACGACACTGCGCAGCGGTTAGATGCGGTGGTGGGGGCCTTGAAACAGGAAGATTACTTTGTTTTCGTAAGCAAGACCCCCACCACCAACGCGCAAGAGCGCGTCGGTCCCCCGCCCCGTAAACGGGGCGGTATAAGGCAAGGTTTCTATCCCAAAATCCGCCGCGCCTGTTCCAGATGCAGGCGTTCGACCATTTCGCCGCCCAACGATACCACGCCCGCCGAACTGCCTTCAAAAGCGGCAACCACGGCCTTTGCCCATTCCACCTCTGCTTCCGAAGGCGAAAACGCCGCATCGCATGCGGCGATCTGTGCCGGATGGATCAGGGTCTTGCCATCGAAACCGAGACTGCGGCCCTGCGCGCATTCCGCTGCAAAACCGGCTTCGTCACGAAACTGATTATAGACTCCATCCAGCACGGTCAGGCCGTGGGCGCGGCCATAAAGCACGATCCGCGACAGGGCCAACAGGATATCGGCACGCCCCTCCATCGGCCGGGTGTGCAAATCCTTACGCAGGTCGTTTGGCCCGGCGATCAGGCCCTTGACACTGGCCGCCGCAATCTCCGCCAGATTGACCACGCCTTGCGCCGTTTCGATCATCGCCCACAGCGGCACGTCCGGCCAGACATGCGCCACACCGGTGATATCCGATACACCACCGACCTTCGGCACCACAAGTCCATCGATCCGCAGACCCGCCAGCGCCTTATGGATAGCGCCCAGATATTGCGGATGGATACGCACCAAAATCGTCTTCGCCACGAAGGCTCCCGCCAGGGTTTCCGCCAGCCGGACCAGTGCGCCGTCACGCTCCGCCTCGCCCACCGCGTCCTCCAGATCGAAGATCAGCGCATCGCAGTGCAGCGTTGCCGCCTTGGCCATGGCTTTGGCGTTGGCGCAGGGAATAAACAAAACCGAACGGAGCATGGCAAACCTTACGGACAGGGATTGGGATGGCTGAGATGCAGCCTGAGCACGGCCTTGTCGATCTGCGGCGTCCATTCGGTATCGAAGGCGTCGATATCGCTGACCAACTGATCCATAGTGCTGGCGCCGATAATGGTCGAGGTGACGAAGGGCCGCTGATCGACGAATTTCAGCGCCAGTTGCTCCGGTTTCAGCCCCAGTTCGGCGGCGAGATCGACATATTTATCGATCGCCTCGATGCCGCCCGGCCCTTCGTAACGGTTCAGGCGTTGATAGAGCGTCTTGCGCGCGCCTTCCGGCAGGGCGCCATTGCGGTACTTGCCGGTCAGATAGCCCTGCGCCAGCGAGGAATAGGCCAGCAGCCCGACATCCTCACGCAAACTCACCTCCGCCAGTCCATAATCGAAACTGCGCGACACCAGCGAATAGGCGTTCTGGATCGAGGCAAGGCGCGGCAGGCCGTGTTTTTCCGCTTCGGCGAGAAACTTCATCACGCCATAGGTGCTCTCGTTCGACACGCCGATATGGCGGATGCGCCCGGCTTTCACGTGGGCGTAGAGGCTTTCCAGTATGCTGAGAAAACTCTCATGGTCAGAATCGTAATCCGTGTAGTGATGAAAGCCGAAACCGGCATAGCGGCGGTCTGGCCAGTGAAGCTGGTAGAGGTCGATATAGTCGGTTTGCAGGCGTTTCAGCGAACCTTCCACCGCCGCGTCGATATGCTCACGGGTATGGCGCGGGCCGCCGCGTATCCAGGTCATGGTATCCGCCCGCCCGGCGATCTTGCTGGCCAGGATGATATCCCTGCGGTTGCCGCGCACCTTGAACCACTCGCCGATAATTCGCTCGGTCGCCCCTTGCGTTTCCGGACGCGGCGGAATGGCGTAGGCCTCGGCGGTATCGAAGAAATTGACGCCGCGCGTCACGGCGTAATCCATTTGCGCCCAGGCATCGGCCTGCGATACCTGACTGCCGTACATCATGGTGCCGAGGCAGACGCGGGAAACGTCAAGGCGGCTGCGCCCGAGGCGGGAATATTTCATGCTTGTTTCGCCCAAAAACACTTAGATAATCAAAGTCCCCGACCGGCAGCAAATGCCTCTTGTCAGGAAAGCGCCACAGTCCCATATTATCACAAGGATGCCTTGGCAAGATAAGGTCGGCGCATCGAGACATTTAACAGGGGTTTCAAACCTATGAACGACACGGACACTCGCTATATTGCCATGCCCACGGTGGAAGAACAGGCCAGGGACATGGGCCTGCGCAACTTTCTGCTGGGCATCTACCAGAAGATGGCGCTGGGCCTTGTGGTCACCGGCGGCATGGCCTGGGCCGTGGCCCATTCGCCGGCCCTGATCCAGCTTCTGTATAAGTTCACCGCCGACGGCCGCGTGATCGGCTATACCCTTCTGGGCTATATCTTCGCCTTCGCGCCGCTGGCCCTGAGCTTTATCTCCGGCCGGTTCATGAATGGCCTCGACGCCAAGGTTTCGGGCGCCTTCTATTGGGTGTTCGTCGCCATCATGGGCGTGTCGCTGTCATCGGTCTTCCTGCTGTTCACCGGCCTGTCGATCGCCAACATCTTCTTCATCACCGCCGCCACCTTCGGCGTGGTCAGCCTGATCGGCTACACCACCAAGGTGAACATGACCGGCTGGGGTGGCTTTTTCTCCGTCGCCGTACTGGGCCTGATCATCGCCGGCATCGCCAACGCCTTCATCTTCAAGAGCGGCCTGATGATGATGGCCATGTCGGGCATCGGCGTCCTGCTGTTCTCGGCCCTGATCGCTTACCAGACCCAATCCTTGAAGACCCTGTACTATTCGACGGGCCAGCTTTCGGCCAATCACCGCGCCGCGCTTACCTATATCGGCGCCATCGGCCTTTACGTCAGCTTCATCAACCTGTTCCTCAGCCTGTTGAACCTGTTCGGCGGTCGTCGTTAAACCATACAGAGCCTGAAATCAAAAGCCCTTCGGATCATCCCGGAGGGCTTTTTTGTAACCACGAATGCGCACGAATGATTGTCACAAGGGTGAATCTTAATTCGTGTCTATTCGTGGTTTCCTACAACACGTCGAACTTGCGTTTGTCGAGCACGGCCAGCACCGGCGCCAGTTCGCGGCCCCGCTTGAGGATCAGTCCGGCTTGATTAAAGACGGCGAAGGCGCCCTGCTTGCGGGCCAGGGATGGCCGTTTCTCGATGCGATAGAAGGGCGCTTCACCGGCGCGGCGGAAGATGTTGAAAGCCACAGCCTCGGGTAATTGATCGATACCGTAGTCACGCCATTCGCCCGCCGCGACCTGCCGCCCGTAAAGCCGCAGGATCAGCTCCAGTTCCCGGCGCTCAAAGAAGACCGGACCTTTCAAGGCTGGCTGTGGGCCAAAGGCGCCGCTAAAATCCTGAATACTCATAAGCTCAAGACACCGCAGTAAAATGTGACCTGATTACGCCCGATGCGGCTGAATCGCGCAAGTCAATTTATCGCCAGTCGAATGTGAGCGTCTTTATGGGTTCATTATGAAAAGGACGCGATATGACCTTAATTTGGCCCTTCGGCGGCCCGGTTCGGGCGCGAATGTCCCGGTGTCGGTCGAGGTGATTGCGAGGGTTCCACCCTGAACAGCCCCCCCCAGCCCCCGGAACTCAGCAGTTCCTTGGCCGGCAGACATTTCTTCTTCCCCGAGATCAATCTGCGCCGTTGCGACCCTCCTTCGCGGCGGCGTTTTTTTAACGTTTTTCCGCTCAGGCGCCGCGAGGCTCGCCACATCAGCGGCGGCGGGCGCTTGCCCTTGCCAAATTCCTTTGGAATTTGGAGTCTTTGATACTGTCCCGCTATTCTGCCCTCAGATTATTCCGCCCAGAGGCCAACCTTCATTTTCGGCATGGCGGCATAGAAGGGCAGGGCCTCGACCTGAGCCAGCCAGCCGCTGACATTGCCGAACGCTTTCAGGTCCACCCCGCCTTCCGGCGCATGGGCGACATAGGCGTAACAGGCGAGATCGGCCAGGCTGACCGCCTCCCCCACCAGCCAGGCGCGGCCTTCCAGGTGCCCGTCCATGACGCTCAGGAAATCATGGGCGATGGCATGGGCGGAATCGATATCGGCCGGGGCATTGAAAAGATTGATGCGCCGCGCCGTGGCCATGCCGTAGGCGATGGGGCCGGAGGTCTTGCCGAGCCAGGCCATGATCTGCCCGAACAGCGCCGGATCGCGCGGCAGAAGCTTGCCGTCATCGTATCTCAGGGCGAGGTAGGTCATGATGCCGATGGAATCCCAGATGACCGTGCCGTCATCGTCGATCACCGGCACCTGACCGAAGGGGTTCATTTGCAGGAAGGCTTCGGACTTTTGCTCTCTGGCGCGCAGGTTGACCTCGATCAGTTCAAAGGGCAGGTCAAGCGCCCGCAGGGTCAGCAAAACCCGGTGGGCATTGCCGGAGAGGTGCATGGAGTAGAATTTGATCGGTTGGGCTGGCTTGGTCATTGAGTGCGCCTTCAGACGCTAGATGTGAGTCAAGAGGTAGTACAGATCGCCAAGTAAAAGCAGATAGAACAAGACGATAGCCAGGCGATAAACGACGAGTATCATACGCGCATACAAACTCATTTGAATGTCATTTTCAGTCCGAAATATTTCAGCAGAAATGGCATGCCGCAGGCTGAATTTTTCAAAAAACCCAGGTCTGCGCCAAGAGGTATTTTCGCGTCGAAAGTAGACTTCATGATAGGCGCGATGTGCCAGAATGGCAACGATCCAAACCACCAAAGCAGCGCCAATTGAAATAATCCATATCTTGTTTTCCCCTGGCATTCTTAGATGCCGGAATGGAGATAAAGCGCGAGACGCATTCCGGCATCGGCCAGCACAAATACCGAAGGCCCGATCATGGCGATGGCGAGAAAGCGCCAGCCGCCGCCTTTGCGTAGGGTCATGACGCCGCAGCCCAGCGCGATGAGCGCCGCAATAGCGCTTTCGATCGCCAGGGTTCGTCCGGTGTGCGCGTCTGCGGCCGGAGCGAGGTTCAGGATGATGGCGAATAAGGCGGCCGCCAGTCCGGCGATGGCGATAATCAGGACGCGGTTTTTCATGATATCGTTCTTACGGGGCGCAAAACCGGAAAGCAAGAAAACGCGTCACCGGACCGCATTGCGCTTTTGGCCGGTAAAGTTATGATAAGGTCATGAAAACATATGACGTCATCATCGTGGGCGCCGGCATGGCTGGCATGACCCTGGCCCTGGCCTTGAAATCGGGAGGGCTTGAGGTGGCGCTGATCGAGCGGCAACCGTTCGACGATATGCTCGATGTCAGCTACGACGGCCGCGCCTCGGCGATCGCCTATGCCTGTTTCCGGCAATGGAAAGCGCTCGGCGTCGGCGATGTGCTGGAAAAACACGCCTGCCGCATGGACGAAATCTTCGTGACGGACGGCCACCTGCCGGGGGCCTCCGCGCCGATGCCCCTGCCGTTTTTCCTGCATTTCGCTTCCGAGGAAATTTCCGACCGTACCGGCGATGAACCACTGGGCTACATGGTCGAGAACCGTCAGGTGCGTAAGGCGCTGTACGAGGAGATCGTGAAGCCTGGTATTGGGCAGGGCATCCGCCTGATCAGCCCCGCGGCGGTAATCGATAACCGTGAAGACGGCAGCTTCGCTGAGGTCGATCTCGATACGGGCGAAACCCTGCGCGCGCCGCTGATCGTCTCCGCCGAAGGGCGCAAATCCTTTTTACGCGAAAAAGCCGGGATCAAGCACATCAATTGGGCCTATGACCAGAGCGCGGTCGTCTGCACCGTGCGGATGGAACATTCGCACAACCACGTCGCCTACGAGCATTTCCTGCCGACCGGCCCGTTCGCCATCCTGCCGCTGAATGACAACCGCGCCTGCATCGTCTGGTCGGAAACCCATGCGAAAGCAAAAGCGCTGATGCAGGTTGATGACCAGTTGTTTTACGATCACCTGATCGGGCGTTTCGGCGAATTCCTTGGCGAACTGACCGTGGTGGGTGAGAAATTCATCTATCCGCTGGGCCTGGGCCTGGCCGAGGAGATGCACAAGGGCCGCCTGGCCCTGGTAGGCGATTCCGCCCACGGTATCCATCCCATCGCCGGCCAGGGTTTGAATCTCGGCCTCAAGGATGTGGCGGCCCTGGCCGAAGTGCTGATCGAAGCGGCACGTCTGGGTGAAGATATCGGCAGCGATCTGGTGCTGGAACGTTACGCCAAATGGCGGCGTTTCGATAATGTCTCGACCTCGGCGATCATGGACGGCTTCGTGCGCCTGTTTTCCAACGGCGACCCCTTGCTGCGGGCCGTGCGCGGGGTCGGCATCGGTCTGTTCAACCGCGCCCCGGCCTTGCGGCGGTTCGTCATGGAAGACGCCGGCGCCGCCACCGGCGATCTGCCGAAATTGCTGAAGGGCGAGCTTGTATGAGGGCGCTGTGGCTGATCCTGCTGGTGTTTGGATTGGCCGCGCCGGCCGGTGCGCAGGAAGCCAAGTGGATCACCGACAAGGCCGCCGCCGCCCCCGTGGTCCTGCATTTCCGCAGGGCGCTCACGCTCGAAAAAGCGCCGGTTCATCTGTGGGTCGCGGTCAGCGCCGATAACCGCTTCCTGCTGTATGTCAACGGTGAGCGCGCCGCGTCCGGCCCGGCCACCAGCGACCTGGCGCACTGGCGCCATGCCCGCGTCGATATCGCGCCCTACCTGAAAACGGGCCAGAATACGGTCAGCGCCACGGTGTGGAATTTCGTCATTCCGGGCGAGGACGACCTGAAAAAGCAGACCGGACCGCTTTCCCAGCAATCGGCGGGAACCGGTTTTTATCTCAAGGCCGAAGATGACGCTTTCGCCGGGCTGAACAGCGGTCCCGGCTGGCAGGTGGCGCGCGACAGCGGCCATCAGGCGTCATCCGGCATGGCGCAGATCGATACGCCGGACTGGCTGGGCTATTATGTCGCCGGCGCGCCGGAAACCATCGATGCGCGCAAGGCCATATCCGATTGGCAATCCGCAGCGGTATCGAACCCTCGTCCCCTGACGCCCGATCCCTTGCCGCAAATGACCTATAACCTGACAGACAATGGCCGGTTGGTGCGTGGCGAAGGCGTCTTCCCCGCCGCGTCGCAGGTCATTCCGGCGCACAGCCACGTCACCCTGCTGATCCGGCGCGACAATATGGTGGCCGCCTATCCGCAGCTTCGCGTTTCCGGCGGCCGGGACGCGGTTATCAAGGCGACCTATGCCGAGGCCCTGTATGATCAGGCCGGGAAGAAAAGCATGCGTGATGCGGTCGGCGACCGCGTGGTTCGCGGCCTGAGCGACACCTTTATCGCCAACGGTGAGCCGGTCCGTTTCGAGACGCTGCACTGGCGGGTCTGGCGCTTCCTGCAACTCGATATCGAGACCAAGGACCAGCCGCTGACGCTCGACAGCCTGCAAACCTTTGAAACCGGCTATCCGTTTGAAGCCACAGGCCGGTTCCACGCCAGCGATCCGTTGCTCAACGACATTTGGGATATCGGCTGGCGCACGGCGCGGCTCGACGCCCACGAAACCTATATGGACTCCGCCTATTGGGAACAGTTGCAATATGTCGGCGACACCCGCATCCAGATGCTGATTTCCTATATCGTTTCAGGTGACAAGCGGCTGGCGGTCAACGCCATCGACGCTTTCGGCTGGTCCAATACCGAGGGCGGTCTGACCGAGGGGGCCTATCCCAGTCGCGGCCATAATCCGATCGCGCCATTTTCGCTGCTATGGCTCGGCATGATGCACGATTACTGGATGAACCAGCCGGATACGGCGGTCATTTCGCGCAATCTGCCACGCGCCCGCGAGGTGCTGGCGTGGTTCCGGCCCTATGTTCACGCCGACGGCCTGCTTGGCAAAAACCCGACCTGGAACTTCGTCGATTGGGTCGGCAAGGACCGCGACGCCTTTCCGAGTTTCGACAGCCATGGCGAATCCTGCCTGACCTCGCTGATCTATCTTGGCGCCTTGCAACAGGCCGCTGATCTTGAGCGCACTCTGGGAGATGGCAAACGCGGCGATGAGGACGCCGCCCTGGCCGAACAGATCAAGACGGGTATTCAGGCCCAATGCTGGGACGCGCAACGCCGGCTCTATGCCGACGATCCGTCAAAGACGCTGTTTTCGCAACAGACCAACGCCCTGGCCGTGCTTTATGATGTCGCGCCGAAAGCCATGCAGGCGGATATCCTGACCCGTATTACCGCGCACGGCATCGAACCGCCGGAAGGGCTGATCCCCGTCAGCTATTATTTCTCATGGTATCTGGTGCGCGCCTATGAACATGCCGGCCTGAGCGACCGTTACCTTGACCTGCTGCAAACCTGGCGCGACCTGCTGCCGCTGCATTTCTCGACCTGGCCGGAAGCAAAGCTGGAAGACCGCTCGGACAGCCATGCCTGGAGCGCGCACCCGACCGCCGACCTGCTGGCCATTGTCGCCGGCGTTCAGCCCGCAGCGCCGGGTTATGCGCGTGTGCGGATCGCCCCGCACCTCGGCGATCTGGAAAGCCTGACGGCGACGGCGCAGACACCTTCGGGGCCGGTCACGGTGCGCTACACGCAAACGAAGACAGGCCTGACGGCAGAGATCGATTTGCCGTCAGGCCTGCCGGGCAATTTTTTTTGGAAAGGCAAGAGCTATCCGCTGAAAACCGGGAAAAACCACCTTACGCTTTAATGGGGTCGAACTTGCGCGCCTGATCGACCAGCATGATCGGCACACCGGAACGGATCGGATAGGCCAGACCGGCGGTCGGGCTGATCAGTTCCTGCGCCGCCTTGTCATAGGTCAGCGGGCGGCGCGTGACCGGACAAACCAGCGCTTCCAGCAGGCGCGGATCGACTTCCAATTCATTCTTTTTGCCCTCTTGGGCATAGGTTTCGATATCGGACATGGGAAATCCTAGCTGAAAAGCAGAGAAGACAGGCGGCGGCGGCCGGCCTTGGTCAGTTCGGAAGCTGAACCGAGCGCGGTGAATATCTTGAAGAGATAGGTGCTGGCGGCCTGGCCGTTCCATTCGGGATCATATTTGACGATCTCCAGCAGGGACTGGATGGCCTCGGCCATTTCACCCTGACCGGCCAATGCGCGGCCAAGATCATACCAGGCGTCGAAATCACGGTCATTCTGCGCGATCTTCGCCCGCAGGCCGGCAACATCCGCAGGTGCGCCTTCAGCCAGTTCGAGCGCGGCGCGTAAGGACAGAATCTCGACATCTTTGGTGTCAGCCGGCGCCTGGTCGAGCGTGGCTTTCGCATGATCGGGCTGCTGAAGCTTGAGATAGATGCGCGCCATGCCGGCGATGGCTTTGGTATTTTCCGGGTCCTGCTCCAGCACGAAGGCATAGGCCTCCATGGCGCTGGGCATATCGCCGTCTTCCACGGATTTGGCGGCCAGGGCCAGGGCGTCATCGATCGACGGCGCGCCGTCATCGGCCATGCCCAGCTTGTCGATAAAAGCGCGCAGTTCGGTTTCCGACTTGGCGCCCATGAAGCCATCGACCGGCTTGCCGCCGACAAAGGCGTAAACGGTCGGGATCGACTGGACGCGCATCTGAGCCGCGATGGCCTGGTTCTGATCGACATCGATCTTGACCAGCTTCACCTTGCCCTTTTGCTCGCCGATCACCTTTTCCAGCGCCGGACCCAACTGGCGGCAGGGGCCGCACCAGGTCGCCCAGAAATCGACAATGACCGGCTGGGTCATCGACGCTTCGATAACGTCAGCCATGAAGGTGTTTTCGGAACCGTCGATGATATTGGGGTCGTTGCTGGCCATGTGATACCTCTCGCTTGTGGCTTAACTCAGATGGGGTCCGGGTTCAACCGCTTCAAGGCAGGGCAGATCAATCCACAGATGGCGCGGCTGAACGCAGCCAGGTCGTCAGTTCAATAATGGCTATTCGCTTCCCGCGCTGAAAATGATGATTTCGCCGCTGGCCGTGACGGTGATCAACCGGTTGGCGGCCCAGACCGGCGAGGCCTCGAAAGCGCCCAGTGTCTTGACGTTTTCGACGCCGGGCGCGGGCGGAAAGCCTTGCGGAAACAATACATCCATTCGCAGCTTACCCGTGTTGTCGATCAGCCCAAGCGCATCGGCCTTCGCTTCCTCCGTCTGGTAATGCCAGACGACCTGGCCCGTCCTTTTGTCGAAGCCGTAAAGATCGCCGGTCATGGTGCCGGCGAAGGTGTAATCGCCAACGATTACCGGCGAGGTATAGGTCCAGACCCTGGTGTCGGTGCGGTATTTTTCCTTGCCGGTCTTTTTATCGAGCGCGATGAAGACGGTGGTGTCGGAGGTCGGGAAATAGAGGCTGTCGCCATCGACCGCGGCGGTGGCGAGAACCCAGCTTTTCTCCGCGTCATAGGTCCAGTTCAGCTTGCCATCGGCCGCATTGAAAGCGCGCATAAAGCCATCACGCGAACCGATATAAACGGTATCGCCGTCGATGGTGGGGGCGGCGCTGAATCCCTGTAAAATACCGGTTTCCGCGTCCTTGCCGCCCTGGAAATCCCATAGTTTCACGCCGGTTTTGGCGTCGAGCGCGTAAAGCTTCGTGCCCCAGGTGGCGATGAACAACCGGCCATTGCTCAGGGCCGGCGCGGCATGGATGCTGTCATCGGCTTCGAAGCGCCAGATTTCCCGGCCCATGGCCGCGTCGAGCGCATAGACATGGTGGTCGCTGCTGCCGAAATAGACCCGGCCGCCCTGCACCACCGGCGAGGACAACCAGAAATCCCACGGATCGGGCGTAATGTCGGTTTTGGGCATACCATAGCCACCGGCAACGCCGAACCGCGCTTCACCGCCGGTTTTGAACCGCCACAAGGCCTTGCCCGTGGCCGCATCAATAGCCGCCAGATAACCGTCACGGCTCAATATATACAGTCGCCCATCGGCAAAGGCGGGCGTCGAGCCGATCCCGCCCTCGGCATGATAGAGCCAGACCTGCCTGTGCGTCGTCAGGTCGAAGGCGTAGAGATTGCCGTTTTCGGCGGCGACATAGAGCAGATTGCCAATAACGACCGGCGAGGCGCTGACTTCCGCCGCCAGACGATGCCGCCAGACCGGTTTCAGATTGGCGATATCTGCCGGCGTGGCGGATACAAGGCCCGTGCGCCGGGCGTCACCCATAAACATCGACCAGTCCTGTGCGCCAGCAGGCATGGCGACAGCAGCGGCGATCAGCGCCCCGGCAAGCAACAGATATTTCATGAAGTCCTTCCCGTATGACTAAGGCATACTGTCGGAAGGACGTTACGTCAACTTATGCGGTAACGGCGAACTGGCCGTTCTTGCGGAAGCGCCACAGATAGGTCGGCACGATCGATTCGACCGCCGTAGCGGCGATGCCGAGATCCTTCAGCCCCTTGGCGTTTTTGGCGACGACATTATCATTGGCCAGCAGCAGCACTTGGTCGGTGGTCAGGATCGGCGCGGGCACAACCGGCACAAGGCCCTTGAGGCCCGCCTGGACATCACCCGCCAGTCCGATCAGACGCGCGACGACCGTCGGCATCCAGACCAGAGGACGCGGGCTTTGCACCTCGGCCCCGACATACTTGATCAGGTCCTTGAAGGCGAAGACTTCCGGGCCGCCCAGTTCGTAGGTCTTGCCATAGGCGTCGGCATTGCCGAGCGTGCGGGCCACGGCATCCGCGACATCACCGACATAGACCGGCTGGAATTTGTTATTGGCGCCGCCGATGGCCGGCATGACCGGGAACATTTTGATCTGGCCGGCCAGCGAAGTGAAGAAACCATCCTGCGGGCCGAACATGATCGAGGGACGCAGGATAACCGCCGAAGGCACGGCCTTTTTCACCGCCAGTTCGGCCTTGCCCTTGGTCGAGGCGTATTTCGAGGCGGCGTCCGGATTGGCGCCGATGGCCGATACCTGGACGAAATTGCGGATGCCTTTTGATTTGCAGATATCGGCCATCCAGGTCGAGGCCTGACGATGAACGGCGTCGAAGCTGATGCCGACCGTCTGATACAGGATGCCGACGAGATTGACGCAGGCCGAGGCGTTTTCAAGGGCGCGGGCGATATCGCTTTCGCGGCGGACATCGCAGCGCACCACCTGGATCTGACCGACATCGCCGAGCGGCTTCAGATCATAGGCGAAGGTCGGCTTGCGCACCGCCACGCGGACACGCCAGCCCTGTTTCGCCAGGGCACGCACCACCTGCTTGCCGAGAAAGCCCGAACCACCGAAAACCGTGACCATATTCGTCATGATCTTATCCTTAAAACACTGATCAGCCCGCGGAAGACTCGTTTGGATACGCCCGCTTTGCCCCTCGATAACGCAAGGCTTTTGCCGAGGCAATGTCTTTGCGGAAATATTGCGCATTGCGGGATGGATGCAGCAATTGAACGATGTTCAAATATTATGTTGAACGTCGTTCAATCTGTGATACCGTGGCATCCGTCAGCGCTTTTGCTGCCGCAATGGACGCCTTCAAGGAAACCCCAATGTCCACTACATCCATCCCGCAATATAGTCCCCCGCCTCGCCAGCTCATCAGTCGCAGCAAGGGCACAAAACTTCTCATCGTCTGTATCCTCGCTGTTTTGATGTCGGTGCCGGCGGGTTGCGTCTTCCTGCTGTTGCTTGACCGCACCCACCGCGCTGAAGAGGTCACGCGCGAAATCGGCGGCCTGATGGGCGGGCCGCAGACCTTTCTGGGGCCTGTCATCGCCGTGCCCTACACCAGCCCCCCAAAAACCGAGATCGACAGCCAGGGCAACAAGACGACCACGCCCTCACAAACCGGCCAGCTCGTCGTTTTCCCGGTCACAGGCAACGCCGTCGCCACCAGCAAGAGCGAGGTCCGTTCGCGCTCACTGTTCCGTGTGCCGGTTTACAGCACCGACCTGCATTTCACCGCCCGGTTCGACCTGACGCAGGTGACCGCCCCAGCCAATGCGACGCTCGACTGGAGCCGGGCGCAACTGATCTCCGGCGCGTCGGATTCGCGCGGCGCCCGCAAGGATATCGTCGCCGTGGTCGATGGCCAGCCGGTGACGCTCGCGCCGGCCCCCGAAGGCGCGCAGAATATCAATACCGAGGGCGGCAACGGCCAGCTCGACCTGTTTTCCAGCCCCCTTGCGGCGCTCGACACCACAAAGCCGCATGACATAACGCTCGATATGAGCTTTACCGGCGCGCAGAAGCTGGGCGTGCTGGCCTACGCCAAATCGTCCGAGGTGACGCTTTCCGGCGACTGGAATTCACCCTCCTTCGGCGGCGGTTTCCTGCCGGCGACCCGCGCCTTCCACCATGACCAGCAAACGCCGCTGATGAAGGGTGAACAAGACCTGAAATCGGGCTTCAGGGCCACCTGGTCGGTGCCCTTCATCGCGCGTGGCCTGCCGGCGGTGATCAATCTCGACAGCCTGTCCTCGCTCGGCAAGTCGGAACTGTCGGTGTCCTTTGTCGAGCAAACCAACCCTTACAAAAATGTCGGCCGGTCGCTGAAATACGCGCTTCTCTTCGTCGGGCTGGTCTTCCTGACCTATTTCGTCTTCGAGAGCACGTCGAAGCGCGAACTGCATCCGGCGCAATATATCCTGATCGGTCTGGCGCAGATCACCTTCTATCTGTTGCTGCTGTCGCTTGCCGAACGCATCGGTTTCGATTTCGCCTTCCTCGCCGCCGCCGGGGCGACCGTCGGGCTGATCTCGGTCTATGCCGGCATGGTGTTTAAAAGCCGAATCCGTGGATTTGCCGCCCTGGTGGTCTTTTCTTTACTGTACGGAATGATCTATACGCTGATGCGAATGGAAGACTATGCGCTGCTGATCGGCGCTGTGGCGGCCTTTGTGGTCATCGCCACCGTGATGGTCCTCACCCGCAATATCAACTGGTACGGTAAAGACCCTGACCCCGCCTGATCTAAAAGCCTTGCAGGATGCCTTCACCGGCATCGGCGCCTTCGTTCCGCCGCCCACACGTATCGACGCCCGCCAACGCGTCATCATTGTGGGCGGCATTTTTATCGGCATGGTCATCACGGCCATGATATGCAGCCTGGTCAGCCATGACTTTCACCTGAATTGGTGGCTGATGGCGCCGCTGGGCGCTTCGGCGGCACAGGTCTTCGCCGTGCCCGGTTCGCCGATGTCGCAGCCCTGGCCGATCATCGGCGGACATCTGCTTGCGGCGCTTTCCGGGCTGATCTGCCTGCACTTTTTCGGCCAGACCTCGCTGGCGGCGGCGCTGTCCGTCGCGCTGGCCATTATGTTGATGCTATACCTGCGCGCCCTGCATCCCTCCGGCGGCGGCACGGCCCTGTTTATGGTGGTGTCGGGCACGGCGGACTGGCATTTCATGCTGTTCCCAGTGACCATCAATGCTGTCCTGCTGGTTTTCGTGGCCATCATTTATCATTGGTTGACGGACCAGAAATACCCGCAGCGTCAGATCAACGCGCCTTCGCCTCAACTGGCGCTGCATCGTTTCGATCCGTCCGACCTCGAAGCAGCGCTTTTGGGTTACAACCGGGCGCTCGACATCAGCCGCGAAGAGGTTGAGCAACTGATCGAGCAGACCGAAATGCAAGCCTATACGCGTCTGGCGGCCCGGCTGACCTGCGGCGAGATCATGGTCACCCGTCTGCGCACCATACCGCCGCGCACGGCGCTCGGCGTGGCGGCGGCCAATATGCAGCGGTATGACATCAAGGCCTTGCCGGTCATCGATAACCGCCGCAGGGTAATGGGCCTGCTGCGCCGCGACGAGGCGGAGAGCGGCGATCCCAACCTGCCAGCCGGGCAGGTCATGCGTCAGAATTTCGCCCGTGTGAAGGCCGATGACCCGGCCACGGAACTGCTGCCGGTTCTGGCGAAGGGCGACCGCCGCCACGTCATTGTGGTTGACGATAAGGACCGGCTGGAAGGGATGATCAGTAAGTCCGACCTGATGCGGGCGCTATTCCACGCCAGCTAACTGACATTCGTACCGGAAAATCGGATATTTTCACCGCGCCGTTCGCGTTCCTGTTTGACGAAGCCTTGCGACAGGCTGTGATAGAGCGGGCGCGGACAGATCAATTTGGAAACGCCATAGGCCAGCAGGCTTGTCGCCATCAGCGGGATCACCATGTCGTGGTCATTGGTCATTTCCAGCACGATGACGAACGAGGTCAGCGGCGACTGCACCACACCGGAAAAATAACCGACCATGCCGAGCAGGGCCATGGTGGCCACCGGCACCATCGGCACGAAAACCTGCATATCGGCGCCCAGGCCCGCGCCCGCCGCCAGAGACGGCGCGAAAATCCCGCCCGGAATGCCGCTGACGCACGACAGAAGCGTACCCAAAACCTTTAACGGGCCATAGCCATGCGGAATGTGACCGCTGCCGGTCAAAAGCGACTTGGCCTCGGCATAGCCGGTGCCGAAGATCGTGCCGCCGGTCGAAACGCCGATGACCGCCACCAGTACGCCGCACAGGGTAGCGAACAGAACCGGCCGTTTCGCCAGCGCGCCGCCGAAAACACTGCCGAGACGCTTGGTGCCGAAGACCAGCGCCCGGCTGAACCCGCCGCCAACAAGGCCGCCGCCGATCCCGCAGACCAGCACCGCCACCGCATCCTGCCAACCCTCGATATGCGTGGTGTTGCGGCCGAAATAGGTGTAATCGCCCAAAAGGCCCAGTGAGGCGATCCCGGCCAGCATGACGGTAAAGATCACTGTGCCGGAGGTGCGCTGCTCAAAGCTCTTGCCCAGTTCCTCGATGGCGAACACGATCCCGGCCAGCGGCGTATTGAAGGCCGCAGCCACCCCGGCCGCGCCGCCGGCCAGCAGCAGCGCCGATTCATTGCCGATGCGCCCGACCTTGCCCGCCACTCGCATCAGTGAAGCGCCGATCTGCACTGTCGGGCCTTCGCGGCCGATCGAGGCGCCGCACAGAAGGCCGAAAAACAGAAGGAGCGTCTTGCCGATGATGATGCGGATCGACACCAGGCGGTCGAGCGCGTTGGGGTGATGGCGGACGATTTCCGTGGCGGCGATCACCTGCGGAATACCGGAGCCTTGCGTGCCGCCGAACCAGCGCCGGGTGGCCCAGGCCGAGGCCGCGAATCCCAGCGGCGTCAGGATCAGCGGCAACCACCAGTAAAGCCCGCGCACCAGGCGGAAGATATCCTGTGCCCGATCGCAGATGACGGCCACGAACACCGCCACGACGCCAACCAGCAAGCCACCGCTCCAGAAGACGATCTGCGAACGCCAGTGGCGCAGGCTCATCCAGCGGGAGATAACAGGACGCAGGCGGCGCAGATCCTTGGCCATTTGGGGCTTTCGGTTGGAATGAACGGGGTGTGCGGAACCTATCGCCTTTTTCGTCCGGCCGGATCAACCCCGCAAAATCTCACTTCCCATTGCGAAATGTTAGCCCTGATCAGGCGACATCCACGACGGTATCCTCACCCGCAATCATCGCCATGATCGTCGTTTCCGCTTTTCCGGCTTTCAATCAATTCCAGTTTCAGCCTCGTGTCAAAGCGGCCGCCTTCATTCTGCCCCCGCAGGTGCGCCTTGAAACCTGTTTAAACGCGCGACGCTCCAGGGAAGCTACTGACAGGCGAGGCATTCCTCATAGTCCGTCTTCGGCGTATCCATCTTTTCGACCGTTTCGCGGGCTTCGGCACCGGCGTGCGAGGCGCGCTGAACCGACTTGGAGCGGAGATAATAGAGCGACTTGACGCCCTGCTCCCAAGCTGTCCAATGCAGCATGTGCAGGTCCCACTTATCGACATCGCCGGGCAGGAAGATATTCAGCGACTGCGACTGGCAGATTTCCGGCGTGCGGTCGGCGGCCAGTTCGACCACCCAGCGCTGATCGATCTCGAAAGCGGTCTTGAAAACGTCCTTTTCATCCTGCGACAGGGCGTCGAGGTGCTGGACCGAGCCTTCGTGCTGGACGATCGCATCCCACACTTCCGAGGTGTTCAGGCCCTTTTCTTCCAGCAGATCGACGAGATAGGGGTTTTTCACGGCGAAGGAGCCGGAGAGCGTCTTGTGGGTATAGATATTGGCCGGAATCGGCTCGATGCCGGCCGAGGTGCCGCCGCAGATGATCGAGATCGAGGCGGTGGGGGCGATGGCCAGCTTGTGCGAGAAGCGTTCCATGACACCACGTTCCTCGGCATCCATGCAGGCGCCGCGCTCCTCGGCCAGCTTGACCGACGCCTTGTCGGCCTCACGGCGCAGGTGCTTGAACAGGCGCATGTTCCATGACTTGGCCATGGCCGACTCAAACGCCACGTTCTGCGATTGCAGGAAGGAGTGGAAACCCATCAGGCCGAGGCCGACCGAACGTTCGCGCATGGCGGAATAGACGGCGTTATCCATCGAACCGGGCGCGCACTGGATGAAGTCTTCCAGCACGTTATCGAGGAAGCGCATGATGTCTTCGATAAAGCCCGGCTGATCGCGCCATTCGAGGAAGGTTTCGGCATTGACCGACGACAGGCAGCAGACGGCGGTGCGGTCGCGGCCCTTGTGGTCGATACCGGTGTGCAGCATGATTTCCGAGCACAGGTTCGACTGGCGGACCTTAAGCCCCAGGTCGCGCTGGTGCGCCGGCATGGCGCGGTTCACGGTGTCGGAGAAAATCAGGTAGGGTTCGCCGGTCTGCAGGCGGATTTCGAGAATTTTCTGCCACAGCGAACGGGCGTCGATGAAGCGGACGATCTCGTTGTTCTTCGGCGAACGCAGGCCGAACTGGCCGCCGTCACGCACCGCTTCCATGAATTCGTCGGTAATGCCGATGCCGTGGTGCAGGTTCAGCGATTTGCGGTTGAAGTCGCCCGACGCCTTGCGGATTTCGAGGAATTCCTCGATTTCCGGGTGGAAGACATCGATATAGACGGCGGCGGAGCCACGGCGCAGCGACCCCTGCGAAATGGCGAGGGTCAGCGAATCCATGACGCGGATGAAGGGGATGATGCCGGAGGTCTGGCCGGCGCCCTTGACCTTTTCACCGATCGAGCGGACGCCGCCCCAATAGGTGCCGATGCCGCCGCCGTTCGAGGCGAGCGCGACATTTTCGTTCCACACCGAAACGATGCCTTCAAGGTTGTCCGGCACGGCGTTGAGGAAGCAGGAGATCGGCAGGCCGCGCTTGGCGCCGCCGTTGGAAAGGACCGGCGTGGCGGGCATGAACCACAGGCGCGAGATATAGTCATAGATGCGCTGGGCGTGCTCGGCGTCATCGGCATAGGTGGTGGCGACGCGGGCGAACATGTCCTGGTAGGTTTCACCCGGCATCAGGTAGCGGTCATCGAGCGTGGTCTTGCCGAAATCGGTCAGCAGCGCATCGCGCGACGGGTCGGTGACGACCTTGGTGACCAGCTTGAACTCGGCGCGCTCCTTCGGGCGGACGGCCATGTTCGGCCTGGCCGAGGCCACTGTTTCACGCTTGACTGCTTCGTTCGCTGACATCTTCACTCTACCCTTGAAATCCCAAAACCGCTCCGCGCCCGGAGACACCCATATGGGCGGCGTTAACAACTATATCTAGTGTCTGCGTCGCCCGGCCCGTCTATATAAGGGGCCATAGGCCAGGGTTTTCGTCAAGGATCAAGTCGATGTTTTGGCGAACTTTTTCGTTAATAAGAGATTAAATTTCTGCTTTTTCCATACCGCTCAAGGGCTTGCGAAAGCCGGACGCATTTTCGCCTCAATCACGATTCCTGTGCAAGAATCGTGAGAGGCGTTTCCGACAGATAGCGGTCAAGTTTATTATGCCGATCGACAAGCACGACATTGGGGATAATCGGCTCACTCGTCAGCTCGAACCCCATGATGATGATCTGTTCCGACTCATTGATCAGGTGCGCCGCCGCCCCGTTCATGGCGATAACGCCGGAATCGCGTTCGCCGGTGATGACATATGTCTCCAGCCGGTGGCCGGAGGTGTTGGAGACGACCAGCACACGCTCGCCATCCCACAGACCGGCCGCCTCCATCAAGGCCTCATCTATGGTGATGGAGCCGATATAGGCCAGGTTGGCCTCGGTGACATAGGCGTTGTGGATCTTGGAACGCAGGACATGACGCATGACGGGTGCTCGTTAAGGACAGAAGGAATGCCGTGCTTATGCGCGCCCGATGCCTGGCAGGTCAAGGCCCGGCGGGCCGGATTACTCGCTCCACAAATCCGTGACATCGCCTTTGCGGTTAAGCATATGGACGGCGCGCTTGATCACCGTCAGCACCGCTTCGACACGCGCCGCGTTTTCGTAGGTCAGGGCGGCGCGGTGCATGCCGTCGAGCGCGAACCGCGCCAGGTCGCGGCTGGCCTGAAAACGCGCATCATTGCCGGCCATGATGAAGCCCGGCGTAGCGCGGCCCATGGCGGCGTTATCGAAGGCTTCCTGCGCCGGCTTGATGGCCTTGGCGACGTCGGCATCCTGACGGCCAGCGCGCTCCAGGGCCAGGAAGGCGGCGAAAGGCACGGAATCGAGCAGGCGCCAATAGGCGTCAATGGCGCCATCCAGCGCATCCTGCCCCGGATTCAGCTTCTTGGCTTCGGCTTCAAACGCCGCTTCGCGCGCAGCGTGGATATGCCAGGCGGCGGCTTCCACCAGGTCTTCGCGCGTCGGGAAATGGTAGAGCATGGCGCCGCGCGTCAGCCCGCAAGCCTCGGCTATCGCGGCATTGCCGGCGCGGTCATAACCCAGTTCGGCGAACAGGCGCATGGCCGTCTCCAGAATCTGGATTCGCGTGCGGCGCGATTTCGGCGTATCCTTCGCGCCCCCATCCTTATCCCGCACCTGCGTTGTCTTTGATCGCTCTGCCATTGGTTCCTGTTTCGCCCCTCGGCTACGCCACTTCCGTTATATGGCGCCCGGAGGGTTCCTGACTTTAAAAATAAAGGATTTTGGCCTTTACGCAAGCAGCAAACGATCAATTCCCTTATCGCTTCCTTACAATGACGAATTTGTGCGGCGCACCATCACATAAGACAATGAAAATCATCCGCCATTACCGCCCCTGGCGTCGCCTCAGGCTTTGCCCTTGCCAAACCGCCAGACAACCGGCATTGAAGGCAGAACATCCGAAACGCCTTAAGGACTGACGAATTGCGTATCTTGCTGGCAACCGACGCATGGGAACCCCAGGTCAATGGTGTGGTGACCACGCTCCGCCGCACCATCGAAGAGTGCGAAAAGCTCGGCCACGAATTCCACATCATCGATTACAACCAGTTCAAGACCGTCTCCTGGCCGGACTATCCGGAGGTCAAGCTGGCGCTCGGCTGCTACGAAGAGGTGCGCGAGATCATGCTCGATTACGAGCCGGACGCCATCCATATCGCCACCGAGGGCTTTGTCGGCATGGCGGCGCGGCGCGTCTGCCAGGAATTCAAGCTGCCCTTCACCACCAGCTATCACACCAAGTTCCCGGAATATGTCTCGGCGCGCCTGCCGATTCCCTTGAGCGTCGGCTACGCCTTCATGCGCTGGTTCCACAAGCCGTCCGGACGGGTGATGGTGGCGACGCCGACCTTGCAGAAGGATCTGGAATCGCGCGGTTTCACCAATATCTCGCCGTGGACGCGCGGGGTGGATACAGAGACCTTCCGGCCCGGCCTGGAACCGATCAATGGCGACCTGCCGCGCCCGATCATGACCTATGTCGGCCGCATCGCCATCGAGAAGAACCTGGAAGCCTTCCTCAAGCTCGACCTGCCCGGCACCAAGGTGCTGGTCGGCAAGGGGCCGCAGCTTGAGGAACTGAAGGCGAAATATCCCGATGCCGTTTTCCCCGGCCCGCAGTTCGGTGAAAACCTGGCGCGCTACTATGCCGACTCCGACGTTTTCGTTTTCCCGTCCCTGACCGACACCTTCGGGCTGGTGATCACCGAGGCCATGGCCGCCGGCACACCCGTGGCCGCTTTCCCGGCCCACGGTCCGATCGACCTCATTCCCGGCTCCGGCGCCGGCGTGGTCAATGAGGATCTGAAAGTGGCCATCGAGGAGGCGCTGAAGATCGACCGCAAGGCGGTGCGCGCCTATGCCGAGAAATTTTCGTGGCCGGAATGCGCGGCGGAATTCGTGCGCAATCTCGAACCCTATCCGGAACCGGCCAAGACCCGGCTATGGACAAAGCTGCGCCAGTTGCCGCGTAAAATCCGCCGCAAGAAGACAAGCGCCGCCTGATACGGGTTTAGGACTGGCTCAGTGCTGGTTTTCCGGCATACGGACGATCAGGCCGTCGAGGGCGTCCGACACTATGATCTGACAGGACAGGCGCGAGGTCGGTTGCAGATCATTGGCAAAATCGAGCATCGACTCTTCCATCACCGAAGCCTTTCCGGTCTTGTCGGCCCATTCGGGATCGACATAGACATGGCATGTGGCGCAGGCGCAGGCCCCGCCGCAATCGGCGTCGATGCCGGGGATATTGTTCTTGACCGCGCCTTCCATGACGCTCTGGCCCGGCTTGGCGTCGATGATATGTTCTTTGCCGTCGTGTTCGATATAGGTGATCTTGGCCATATTATCTTTCCTCCTCCCCTGTGAAACGGGGGAGGTGGCGAGCGTGTCTCGCCGGAGGGGGCTTTACGGACGGTGGGGCTGCCCCCTCCGTCACGGACAAGCCGTGACACCTCCCCCGTTTCACAGGGGAGGATATGTTTACTTCGCGGGCATCATCTTCTTGATCTCGGCGATCGCCTTGGCCGGGTTGAGACCCTTCGGGCAGACCTGCGCGCAGTTCATGATGGTGTGGCAGCGATAAAGCTTGAACGGGTCTTCCAGCGCTTCCAGGCGCGCCTTCTGGTTTTCGTCACGCGAGTCGGCGATCCAGCGATAGGCCTGGAGAAGGGCCGCCGGGCCTAAGTACTTGTCCTGATTCCACCAATAGCTCGGGCACGAGGTCGAGCAGCAGGCGCAGAGGATACATTCGTAGAGGCCGTCGAGCTTGTCGCGGTTCGCAGGCGTTTGCAGGCGTTCCTTTTCGGGGTCCGGCGTCTTCGATTCCAGCCACGGCTCGATCGAGGCGTACTGGTTGTAGAAGCCGGTCAGGTCAGGCACCAGGTCTTTCACCACCGGCATGTGCGGCAAAGGCGCGATGGTGATGTCGCCGGAGAACTCATCGTGGCCCTTGGTGCAGGCCAGCGTATTGCGGCCGCCGATATTCATGGCGCAGGAGCCGCAGATGCCTTCGCGGCAGGAGCGGCGGAAGGCCAGGGTCGAATCGACGTTGTTCTTGATATAGAGCAGCGAGTCGAGCAGCATCGGGCCGTGATCGGCCGAATCCACCTCATAGGTGTCCCAGCGCGGGTTCTCGCCGGAATCCGGATCGAAACGGTAGATCTTGTAGGTGCGCGTCGTTTTCGTCCGCCTGGCCGCCTTGTAGCGTTTGCCTTGTTTGACTTTCGAGTCGCGGGGAAGGGTAAGCTCAACCATATCAGTAAACCCGTGCTTTCGGCTGGATATAGGCGATATCATTCGTCATGGTGTAGGTATGGACCGGACGGAAATCGGTCTTTACCTGACCGGTATCGGTATCGATCCACATCAGGCTGTGCTTCATCCACACATCGTCATTGCGGTTCGGGAAGTCCTCGCGGGCATGAGCGCCACGGCTTTCTTCACGATTGGCCGCCGAATTGACGGTGACGACCGCCTGATTGATCAGGTTGTCATATTCCAGCGCCTCGATCAGATCGGTGTTCCAGATCAGGCCGCGATCCTTGATGCCGAGGTCTTTCGAGGCGGCATGGATTTCACCGAGGCGCCTGACGCCTTCCTGCAAGGTCTCGCCGGTCCGGAAAACGGCGGCGTCCTTCTGCATGGCGGTCTGCATGTCGAGGCGCAAGCGTGCGGTCGGGGTATTGCCTGAAGCGTTGCGGAAGGCATCGAGGCGGGCCAGGTGCTTGTCCACCTGCGCCGTGCCGATCTCCTTGTGGGCGATGCCCGGCTGCACCAGCTCCTTGGCGCGCAGGCCGGCGGCGCGGCCGAAAACCACCAGGTCGATCAGCGAGTTGGAACCGAGACGGTTGGCGCCATGGACCGACACGCAGGCCGCTTCGCCCACAGCCATCAGGCCGGACACGACCGTATCGGCATTGTCGCCGACCTTGGTCAGGACTTCGCCGTGATAATTGGTAGGTATCCCGCCCATATTGTAGTGGACGGTCGGGATGACCGGGATCGGTTCCTTGGTCACATCGACACCGGCGAAGATCTTGGCCGATTCCGAGATGCCCGGCAGGCGCTTGTGCAGGATTTCCGGCGGCAGGTGATCGAGGTGCAGGAAGATGTGGTCCTTCTTCGGGCCAACGCCGCGGCCTTCGCGGATTTCCATGGTCATGGCGCGCGAAACGACATCGCGCGAGGCCAGATCCTTGGCCGAGGGGGCGTAGCGTTCCATGAAGCGTTCGCCGGCCGAATTGGTCAGGTAACCGCCTTCGCCACGCGCGCCTTCGGTGATCAGGCAGCCCGAACCGTAAATACCGGTCGGGTGGAACTGCACGAATTCCATATCCTGAAGCGGCAGGCCGGCGCGCAGCACCATGGCGTTGCCGTCGCCGGTGCAGGTGTGGGCCGAGGTGGCCGAGAAATAGGCGCGGCCGTAGCCGCCGGTGGCCAGAATGACCAGATGCGCGCGGAAGACGTGGATGTCGCCGTTGTCGAGCTGCCAGGTGGTGACGCCACGGCAAACCCCCTCATCCATGATCAGATCAAGCGCGAAATGCTCGATGAAGAATTCGACATTGTTGCGCACGCTTTGGCCGTAGAGCGTGTGCAGCATGGCATGGCCGGTGCGGTCGGCGGCGGCGCAGGTGCGTTGCACAGGCCCCTCGCCGAAATTGCGCGTCATGCCGCCGAAAGGCCGCTGGTAGATCTTGCCGTCCTCGGTGCGCGAGAAGGGCACGCCCCAGTGTTCCAGTTCGTAAACAGCCTTGGGGGCGTTACGCACCAGATATTCGATGGCGTCCTGATCGCCCAGCCAGTCCGACCCCTTCACGGTGTCGTACATGTGCCATTCCCACTTGTCCTCACCCATATTGCCGAGCGACGCGGCGACGCCGCCCTGGGCGGCCACGGTGTGGGAACGGGTGGGGAAGACCTTGGTGATACAGGCGGTTTTCAGCCCGGCTTGTCCCGCGCCAAGGGCGGCGCGCAGGCCGGACCCGCCAGCGCCGACCACGACCACATCATAGTCGTGATTGATGATGTTATACGGTTTCGTCATGGGTTAAGCCTTGAATGCCAGGAACAGGCCACCCAGCGCCGCAATGAGCAGCACGAGGCAGAACAGCAGGTTGAGCAGCTTGAGTGCGCGGGAATTGGGGAAGTAGTCGAGCACGTTGGCGTTCAGGCCCATATAGCTGTGCCAGACCGTGATGACGAAGGTCAGGGCCAGCAGGCCCGCATTGACCGGCACCTTCACGAAGGCCAGCGCGGCGTCATAGCCATTGCCCATCAGGCCGAAGGCGCTCCATAGCGCCCAGCCGCCCAAAACGATCAGGGCGACGGAGGTCCAGCGCTCCGCCAGCCATTCGGCGGCGCCGTGCTTTTCCGATTTCTTCCAGTCCTTCGAGGACCGCTGACGCAGATACGAATCGACCATTACAGCACCACCTTGCCCGTCATGAACAGAACCACCCAGAAAACGATCGTCAGGACAATGCCGCCAATCAGGCCCCACCACGACATGGCGTTGGCCGATTTAAGCTGAAAGCCCTGACCTAAATCCCAGACCAGATGGCGCAGGCCGCCGGTCAGGTGCAGGAAGGCGGCGAGGCTCAGACCGAACCACACCAGCAATCCGAGCGGAGAGGCGGCGAAGGTCAGGAAGACGGTATAGGCCTGCGGGCAGAGGCCGGAGGCCGTGACGCCGATAGCCAGCAGCCAGGCCGCCACAAGCACGGATCCCACAACCAGCGCCAGGCCCGTGGCCCGGTGCAGGATGGAGGTGAACATGGTGATGTGGAAGCGCCAGACCTGCAAATGGGGCGACAGCGGTCTGGGTGGCGTTTGGGAAGGAGTCTGAGACATATGATACGGCCTTAACCAATGTCTTGTACGGAACGGCGCAATAGCCGTAGCCGGGAACGTTACACTTGCCGGTCTTTTAGACCCTGAAACCCGTGTGTCAATCAAGCTTTTGTGTATTTTTACGCAAGGCCATGAGAACGCTTCGCATCCGCACAAATGAGGCTTCACGGTGATGTGACCCGGCCCCCGCCCCAGCTTCGACAAATTTCCGTGGTTCACTCCTGAGGTGAAAGAATTCTTAAGATGCGCCTGATTAGCTCATGATGAACGGCGCCCCTTTCGCCCTTCCGGCGCCAAAAGCCTGTAGTAGCCAAGCCTGATAGTAGAAAGTGTACCCATAGTGATTTCCGCCTTCATTCTTTCCGCCGCCCTGATGGCTTCCAATGCGGCGCAAGACGATTTTCTGCCTGACACGCCCCAATCGCATCAACCCGCCGCCAGCACGCCCTCGGGCCTGCCGCCACAGGCGACACTGCCCCCGGATTCGCCGGAAGCCGCCGCCATGGATACGGCGCCTCCGGGCGACGGTCTGTCGGGCGCGGCGGTCAGCGTCAATGCCTATCGCCGCGATTATGAGGGGCCGAAGGATCCGCGCGAACTGAGCTATGATTCCGGCCTGCTGTCGGCGCTGCGCTCCAAGGAAAGCCAGGTGGGCGACATGGAAGGCTCATGGGTGGTGGCCGGCGCCGATGGCCAGAAGCTGGTCGGACTGGAGTTGCGCAGTGAAAAAGCCGTCAGCGGGCGGATAGAAGGCGCCTGGCGGTCGCTGCTGGCCGGTTTCGGCATGAATCACTCCGGCTTTGTCTCGGATATCAACCTGACCGGACGCGACATGGAGGTGACCTATTATGCCGGCGGCGCGCGCTCGCCGACCATCCTGCACCTGACCAAGGACGGCGACGCCCTGTGGCGCGGTTATATGCTAGATCCCAAGGGCGACAAGACGCCGGTGACCATGACCAAGGTCCGGCTGGGGACTTAGAGGCCCTGCGGCAAACGGGCGGCCTTGTCGCATTTGGCCGTATCACCTCCGGTCTTGAAAGACATCAGATTCGGCCCGTTTCAGAACGCAGCGATTCCATAAGGGCGCACGTCGCTTTAGATTTAAATATTGTTTTTCAAGAGATTTTTCCGGTTCTCGCGCCACGCCTCGCCTGTCTGTCCCCAGACATCGACGATCTGATCGGCATAGGGATCGGGCAGTTGCGCCTGCCGCATGATATGCGAACCGATCCGTCCAGCCAGGGCGGCGGAAGCGGCATTGCCGGGATTGACGGTGTGAATCACCTGGTCCCAGCCCAGGATATCGACGGCGAAATCCATGCTGGCGATGGCCGCTTCCATGGCATAGCCCTGGCCCTGTGCTGCGGTGAGCAGGCCCCAGCCAACCTCGCGGTCCGGCCAGCCATGCGGATGCAGCGGCCCGATGCGGCCAATCCATTTGCCGGACGCCTTTTCGATCACGCTGAACATGCCGAAGCCGTCCAGCGCCCACGAACCGGCGATCGTCCGCATGATGCGCCAGACCACGCTTGGAGACGAGACGCCGCCGAGCCAGGTCATGGCCTTTTCATCGGCATGAAAGGCGCGGAAACCGTCGAAATCGCCATCCACCGGCGGGCGCAGGATCAGACGACCGGTTTCCAGCGTGGGACCGAGCGGGGAATCGTAAGGCAGGGGCAAGTCAGCGGTCCTCGATATCCAGGGTGCGGCCAGTGCGGCGGTCTATATAGACATAACGCGTGACCGTCGAGGCCCCGCCGCCCCAGGCGCTCAGGCCCATCAGGAAGCCGAGATCGTACCAGCGGCCGATATTGGGATAGGCGTACATGCGGATGGTATCGGAAAACAGGCTGATAACGAACGAGATCGGCGCCAGCAGGCCATCGATAATGCCACGCACCAGGGCCGGGTCATGCGGGCCGCCCATCGGCCGCGTGGCGCAGGCGGTCAAGAGGCAAAGTCCGGTAATGGCGGCAATGGTCAGTATGGCTCTTTTCATGACTTGATCTCCTCGCAAACAACCATGCCTTTACCCGGCTCGGTCCACATCACTTCATCGCCCTTGTTCCAGAATTCATAAGACCCGTCCGGCAAGTCGGCGGCATAGCGCGCGCCGGACGCACTGATGGCCTGCGTCAGGACCGCGTTTTTATCCGCCCATTTGACATAAACCAGGGAGTTGGCGCCATTGATAAAAGTCGAGATCATGTCGCCGCCGGGGCAATGCCAGCCGATCGGCCCGATGCTGACGGCGGTATCATGACGCGCCACCGGGTAGCCGGCGCGCAGATCGCTGATCCGCCCGGCATAGACATCGAGCAGGCAGGTTTCGCTATTGTCCGTGGTGGCGCAGGCATTGCGTTTGTTCAGCCAGCCACCCTGCAGACGCTGGAGCGCCGCGCGGTCGATGCCCGGCGTCTTGCCGATGAGGTCGTAGAGGCGCGTGACCTCGACATCAAGCTGGGCCAGTTGCGTATTGCCGCAGACCATGATCTCGGCCTTGAGCGTGGCCTTTTTGCAATTGAAGCTGGGTGTGGCCGCGGCGGCCCGGGCCAGGGGTTCGATGGCGGCGCCGGCCTGCTCTGAAGCCGCGGCGGAACTGTTTTGCGCCTCGGCCTTATGGCTCGGCGCGCAGGCGGTCATCAGGGCGGTGACGGCCAGGATCGGGATAAGTGATTTGAACATGGCGAACTCCTCAGATGAGAGAACCTAGCATATCCGCAAATAAAAAAGCCGCCCGTTTTCATGAGCAGGTTTTTGCTACTCAAAGCAGAATCGTGGCACAGGTGTACCTATGGGGTATTGGCCATTACTGATTATTTCCGGCGGCGCGACAAGCCTGTCGCACCTCGAACCGTTCGAGGTTCAATGCCTTCCGCGTGACTATGCCCAGCCGATAACCCTCAACGTCCGTTTTAATGATCATTGCTTCACGACAGGGTTCGATCCGGTCAAACATGATCCGCTGGATATTCTGCCAGCACTTCTGGTTTCCAAAACAGAGAAACGTGTCTTTTGTCCGGACCGTTACAACCTGAGCTTTCACTTACCTGAACTCATAAAAACATTTGGCAGCAAACGCATAGCGTCAACACGCGACGGCAATTTGGTTCGCGTCGAAAGCCCGGATGGTCAGACCTACGCCATCTTTTTCACCTTGAGAAAACAAAGTGCAGAAAGGGTGAACCTGTTCGTTGTCAGCGCTTACCCAATTCAGCCGGGTAAAAAGGTCGCTGATACAGGCGAGATGAAATTTGACATCGCACTGGCGAAAATCCTGCGTGGTGAGAAGGCGAAGTTCCCGAACCGATAAACGAAAAAGGGTTCCCGAAGGAACCCTTTTAAGTATCTGGCAACCGCTTGAGTATCTCGCATTGCGCGTGGACCTGCTTTAAGCCAAAGCTTGCACAGGCGGGGGAAGTTATCTCAGCCAGTCAACTTTCCGAATTTCACTTTATATGTGAAATTCCGGCAAAAGTCAAGAAAATCGGAACTCAAGTATATAGTTTTGCCTTACGCCAGCGACGGTTCGATGGTCTTGCAGGCCGCGATCAGGCCCTGGACGCTATCGACCGACTTGGCGAACATCGCCTTTTCCTCGTCATTGACCGAGAACTCGATGACGCGTTCGGCGCCGTCCTTGCCGATCACCACCGGTACGCCGACATAAAGCCCCTTCAGGCCGTATTCGCCGTTGAGATAGGCGGCGCAGGGCAGGACGCGCTTCTTGTCATAGAGGTAGGATCTGGCCATGGCGATGGCCGATTCCGCCGGGGCGTAGAAGGCCGAACCGGTCTTGAGCAGCGCGACGATTTCGCCGCCGCCGCCACGGGTGCGCTTCACGATGGCGTCGAGTTCTTCCTGGGTGAAGAAGCCCTGGGCCACGCATTCCGGCAGGGGCAGGCCGCCGACCGTAGAATGGCGCACCATCGGCACCATATCGTCGCCATGGCCGCCCAGGGTCCAGGCATGGATGTCCTCGACCGAGATGCCGGTCTTTTCCGCCAGGAAATAGGCGAACCGGCCCGAATCGAGCACACCGGCCATGCCGATGACCTTCTTATGCGGCAGGCCCGAAAATTCGCGCAGCGCCCAGACCATGGCGTCCAGCGGATTGGTGATGCAGATGACGAAGGCGTTCGGCGCATGCTGCTTGATGCCTTCGCCGACGGCTTTCATCACTTTAAGATTGATGCCCAGCAGGTCATCGCGGCTCATGCCCGGCTTGCGCGGCACGCCGGCGGTGACGATGCAGACATCGGCGCCGGCGATGCCGGCATAATCATTGGCGCCCTTCAGGGCCACGTCCTTGCCGAAGACGGCGGTGGCTTCGGCGAGATCGAGCGCCTTGCCTTGCGGCGTGCCTTCCATGATGTCGAAGAGAACGATGTCGCCCAGTTCTTCACGGGCGGCGATGTGGGCCAGGGTGCCCCCGATCATACCCGAACCAATCAGAGCAATCTTTGCGCGTGCCATGGGAACTCCCTTTAAAAATGCCGCAGGTCAAATCTGCTTGCGTCGTAATCCCTAACGATGCGGGGCGCAAGAGTTTGCTGCAAAGCACCAAAAAAAGTGACGTGAGCGGCGCTGAACCACCCTCTCGATAAAATTATTGCCTGTGGAGCCAATCTACCCGGTGGCGAAAGATCCTGGATTAATGCCTGAACACGCGCACGCCGGTGAAGACCATCGCCAGGCCGGCGGCGTCGGCGGCGTCGATCACCGCCTGGTCGCCGATCGAACCGCCGGGCTGGATGATCGCCGTGGCGCCGGCCGCCGCGGCTTCGAGCAGACCGTCCGGGAACGGGAAGAAGGCTTCCGAGGCGCAGGCCGAACCCTTGGCCAGGCTGTCGGTCAGGCCCAGCCCCTCGGCGGCTTCCTGGGCGCGCAGGCGGGCGATGCGGGCGGAGTCGCGGCGGTTCATCTGGCCGGCGCCGATACCGGCGGTGCGGCCTTCCCTGGCGTAGACGATGGCGTTCGATTTGACGTGTTTGGCCACCGTGAAGGCGAACAGCATGTCCTCGATCTCCGCCTCTGTCGGCTGGCGTTTGGTGACCACCTTGAGGTCGGCCGCCGTGATGCGGGCGGTATCCCGGCTCTGGACCAGCATGCCGCCGGCCACCGAGCGGAACACCTGGCCACCGGCCAGCGGATCGGGCAGGGTGCCGGTGACGAGCAGGCGCAGGTTCTTCTTGGCGGCAAAGACGGCGACGGCATCCGCATCGACTTCCGGCGCCACGACGACTTCGGTGAAGATTTCGACGATCTTTTCGGCGGTCGCCTTATCCAGCTTGCGGTTCAGCGCCACGATGCCGCCGAAGGCCGACACCGGGTCGCATTCGAGCGCGCGCCTGTAGGCGGAGAGCAGGTCATCGCCGGTGGCCACGCCGCACGGATTGGCGTGCTTGACGATGACGCAGGCCGGCGTGTCGAATTCCGCCACCAGTTCGATGGCCGCGTCGGTATCGGCGACATTGTTATAGCTCAGTTCCTTGCCCTGAAGCTGCTTCGCCGTGGCGACGCCGGGGCGGTCTTCATCGGTTTTGTAGAAGGCGGCGGACTGGTGCGGGTTTTCGCCGTAGCGCATGGTTTGCAGGCGCTCGCCGGCAATGACTTTACGCGCCGGATAGGCATCGTCCAACTGACCGGCGAACCAGGCCGAGACGGCGGAATCGTAGGCGGCGGTGCGGGCGAAGGCGCGGGCGGCCAGGGCTTTGCGCAAAGCGAGCGAGGTCGCGCCCGTTTCGGCGATGGCGGCCAGCACCTCGTCCATACCGGCCTTATCGACGCAGATGCTGACATAGGGGTGGTTCTTGGCCGAGGAGCGGATCATGGCGGGACCGCCGATATCGACATTCTCGATCGCCGCTTCGAAAGCGCCGCCGGCGGCGACGGTCTTTTCAAACGGATAGAGGTCGATCCAGACGATATCGATCGGCTGGATATCGTGGTCCTTCAGCGCCTGGGCGTGTTCGGGGGCGTCACGATAGGCCAGCAGGGCGCCGTGGACCTTGGGGTGCAGGGTCTTGACGCGACCGTCCATCATTTCCGGGAAGCCGGTGATGTCGGCGACATCCTTCACGGCGATACCGGCCTTTTGCAGGGCCGCCTTGGTGCCCCCGGTCGAGAGCAGTTCGACGCCGGCGGCGGCCAGCGCCTGGGCGGCTTCAATCAGGCCGGTCTTGTCGGAGAGGGAAATCAGGGCGCGTTTCGGGGTGACCAGATCAGCGGCGGGCGGGAAATCAGGGGCGGCGGGCATGGGAATATCCGGATATGGGTTACTCCGGAACGTGTGAGCGTTCCGGCAAGGGCAAGGCCCGCCAGAAAAGCCTACATTGGGCTGATGCGAAGAGCCATGGGGACGCCTGGTTCGGCGTTTGAGCTGAATAATGCGCGCGGTTTACACGAAGCCGCCTTATTTGGCTAGGCCGGCCGGGTCACAAGCCGTAACGGGCCATGACAGTTCCGGTTACTTTCCCTTCTCCGTAAAAGACGTGATGTCCTGACGCACAAAACCCCCGCCGTGGGTGAGCGCGGCGGGGGTTTCGCTGATGATCGCAATCTCAAGCTACAATGAAACGCTCTTTGAAGCGCGTTTAGTAGCGAGACCCATAGCGGTCACCATTGCTGTAATGCCTGTAACTGTCATAACGGACCGGTTCCTTGCGATAGCCGTAGCGGCGGTTTTCATGCCGTTGCTGCTGCATGGCGTCTGCGGCCTTGTTGCAGGTGTCCTTGCCCTGGTCGCGGCCCAGCTTGTTGCCCAGCAGGCCGCCCAGGACCGCACCGGCGACCGTGCCGATGCCCTTTTCATTCTTGGCGACCTGGCTGCCGATCAGGCCGCCGGCGACAACCCCCAGGACCGCGCCGGTATTGGCGCTGTTTTCCTTGGTCATTTCGCACTGATAGGTGGTGCGAGCCGAAGCCGTGGCCGGAACCATGACGGCGGCGGCGGAACCGATGATCAGGCCGGAGGCGACAACGGCGGTTCCAAAGGTTTTCATGCTGTTTTTGATGATCTTGCTCATAACTTTAGTCCTTCGTGTCGTGGCTTTCCGTTTGCTCGGTATGCCGTTCATGAGGACAGTTATAAGCCCCCCAACCTGAACGGGATTTGACGCCTTCGTTCATACTCGTTCAGAAAAGCATTTATTTTTGAAGGCTTTGAAAGGACAGGAAAACCATATGCAAAAAGGCCCCGCCGCATCCGGCGAGGCCCCTTCATCATTCGGCGCGCGAAAAAATTATTCGCGGATATAGCGGTAAATGACCTTATGGCGGTGACCGTACCTATCCTTTTCATAAACGGTGCGCGTCCGGTAGGCCACCTCATCGACGCACTTTTTCTTGGCGTGGTTCTTGCCGATCTTGTTGCCGACCACGCCGCCGACGACCGCGCCGCCCACCGTGCCGAGGCCGCGTTCATTCTTGGAAATCTGGCTGCCGATCAGGCCGCCGGCGATGGCGCCGACAATCGCGCCCTTCTGGCCGGATTTCTTTTGCTCATATTTGCAGCGGTAGGCCGGATAGGCGTCGGCCACATTCGGAATGGCGGCCGTGCCGGCGACCAGACCCAGGCTCAGAACGGCGGCGGTGGCGGTCTTAAGGATAGGTGTCATGATGCTGTTACTCCTTCAGGCGCGCGACTTCACAAGACGCGGATTTGAGCGGCAGTATCCATTTTCCGGTGTAAGGATGCAGTCAGGAGAAGAGGGGCAGCCGGTAAAAACCCGGCCCTTTTTCAGGATTCCGCCGGGGACAGCTTCCAGCGCAGGCGGGTCGGCGCATCAAGGCGCGCCGCGCCATGCAGCACGATCAGGGTGGTTTTGCGCGCCGCGCTTTTTTCAAACACCGTGCCTTCATCGAGCGCCACATCCTGGGCGTCATGGCGCAGCCACCAGCCGCGCCCGCCCGGGCCGCGCAGCAGGATGCTTTTCCGGTCACGCGCCAGCGAGGCCTGAACCTCCGGATGCAGCAGAAAGCGCACCGCATAGGGCACCGAGGCCGGCATTTCCTTTTTCGTCGCCATGGGAGTCAGGCGTTCCTCGCCGCGCAGTTCGTCGCGGTGGGCATCGACATAGAGCCGGCGTTCGTGCTTGAGGCCGAAGCGCGGCCGCCAGCCTTCGTGCTCCAGTTCCAGCAGGGTGCCGGACTCCTCGGCCTCGACACGGCGGCTGCGCACCTTGTAGCGCAGGCCCTGCAGCGTGAAATTGAGCAACGCGCCGAACTTCCCGGATACCGGTTTGAGAAGCAGTTCATCGCCCAGACTGAGCGTATTCGCCGCGCCGATGACGCGGAAGGCCTGATGCTCCGATTGCGCAGGCGACCAGCCGGGCGAGACGATCAGCTTGTCGCGTCCGCCGGAAACCTCGAAGGCCATCGGATAATCGCAGGCGGCAAAGCCGAAATCGCCGCCTTTCGCCTCACCGGCATCGACATAGACGCTCAGACTGCGGCCGAGCAGCCGATGATAGCGTCCCTGCTCCAGCACATTCGGCAGATTGCCCGCCCTTCCCTCGACCGCCTTTCCCTCAGTATGCAGCAGGGCCGGCAATATCTGGTCTTCGAGCAGCGATTCCGCTCCCTGGAAAGACACCAGGCTGCCATCGGGATGGCTCAGGGTGCGCACGAAACGCGACAGGCGCTCGATATGGTCTTCGATAAAATCCGGCACGGGCTGGCTGCGCTGACTTAGGCAATCGACCAGCAGCAGCAGGTCATAAAGCAGTTCCAGTCCCTGCTCCGGGCTGCGCGACATATGCGAACCGTCGCCCTGCAGGCAGCGGCGCAAAGCCTTCGGCAGACGCCGTAACCCCCGGCGGCGGAAACCATCCCCCACGCCGCCCGACAATACGCAGCCGATGGCCACCAGGGCCACGGCGCGGCTGGCCTGATAAGCGGCGTTGTTATGCAGGCGCAGCAGGTGCCGCCCCTGTTCGGCGATGGATTGCGCCAGGGCGTGCGCCTCCCACGGCTGGGCCACGGCGGACAGGCGGCGGGCGAAGATCGACAGGTTGATCAGCCGGCGCGGCAAGACCTCTTCGCCCCAGGTAAACGGCGTCCAGCTCCGGAAGGTCTTTTGCCACAGCAGGAACAGGCGCACGGCTTCCTTCGCGCCGCCGTCCCCCTGGGTCATCAGATGCGGCAGCCACGAAAAACGATGCAGTTCTATGGCGAAGGCGCGGGTCGGCGAAGCACGGTTCCACGGGTCGCCGGAGCCTTGCACGCTCATGCGCGCATTGGCCAGGGTATAGCGGCCGGAAAGGATCGCCTTGCCGAGCAGGGCATTGGCCGGCCGGCCATCATGCGGCGCCGCCGGGAAGCCATCGGGCACGCGGCCTTTCAAGGTCAGGCGATAGCCCGGCATACCGAAGAGTTCGGCCCCCGCCTGCTTGCGCAGCCATGCCCCGGCCACCTTTTGCCAGGGCGTGGCGGCGGTCAGCACATCGGCGAGGGGCATCGACTCGTAAGCCTGCATCAGAGGCCTTTCAGTTGCTTGATATTCGCCGCATAGGCGGAAGGGCCGCCCTTGAAGACGGCTGTGCCGGCCACCATGGCGATGGCGCCCGCTTCCACGCATTTGCGGGCATTCCCGGCATTGACACCGCCATCGACCTGAAGAATGGCGGGGTGGCCGACGGCATCCAGCTTTTTGCGGATGACCTCGATCTTGCGAAGCTGGCTGTCGATAAAGCTCTGGCCGCCGAAGCCCGGATTGACGCTCATCACCAGCACCAGGTCGATATCGTCCATCACCCAGTCAAGGATCTCGACCGGCGTGGCCGGATTGAGCACCACGCCCGCCTTCGCGCCCAACTGGCGGATATATTTCAGCGAACGGTGCAGATGCGGGCCGGCCTCCGGGTGCAGGCTGATATAGTCGGCCCCGGCATGGCGGAAGGCTTCGAGATAACCATCCACGGGCGAGATCATCAGGTGGCAATCGAACGGCAGGTTGGAATGCGGGCGCAGCGCCTTCACCACATCCGGCCCGATGGTGATATTGGGCACGAAATGGCCGTCCATGACATCGATATGCACCCAGTCGGCGCCCGCTTCGGTGATGGCGCGGACCTCCTCGCCAAGCTTGGCGAAATCGGAGGCCAGGATGGAGGGGCAGATCAGGGGCGTGGTCATGTCGTGTACTCGCGGAGTCTGGATACTGTGCTTAAGGGGCTTGCGTGTCTGTGGTCAACCGTTTTGGCGTTGGAGGCGGGCAATGAAAAAGCCATCCTGACCGCCGGCCCGCTGATGCGGCAGCAGGCGCACCCAGCCTTCCGGCGTCACCGAAGAGGCCGGTACGCCCATATCAGCGGCGTTTTCGGGCAAAATCTTGACGAGCGCGAAATCCTTATGGCGGCGCAGGAAGGCCAACACCTGGGTTTCACCTTCTTCACGTTCAAGTGAGCAGGTCGAATAAACCAGATCGCCACCGGCCCTGACGCGATCCGCGGCGGAATCGAGCAGGCGGTGCTGGACATCGGCCAGCTTGGCGATATCGGCCGGACGCGTGGCCCACAGCACGTCCGGCTGGCGGCGGAAGGTGCCGGTGGCCGAACAGGGCGCATCGAGCAGGACGACATCGAACCGTGTGCGTTCCTGGCGGCTATTCTCGTAAGTCTCCGCATCGGCCATATGGATGTCGGCGGAAAGCTTCGTGCGTTCGAGATTTTCCTCGACGCGCTTCAGACGGTTCTTCGAGCGATCGAGCGCGGTAACGGTCACGCCGCGCGCCGCAAGCTGCATGGTTTTGCCCCCGGGCGCGGCGCACAGGTCGATGGCCGTCCTGCCGGCGATATCGCCCAGCACATTGACCACGGCGGCGGCGGCGGCATCCTGCACCCACCAGACGCCTTCGCCATAACCCGGCCACTCGCGCACATCGCCGCGCCGGGCGGAACGCAGGGTCAGACCGCCGAGATCGACGCCTTCCAGCGCGGCCATGTGCGCGTCGAGATCGGCCTGTGAACGGAAGCTGAGATCGGTCGCCGGTTCCTCGGTCAGCATATAGGCTATGCCATTGGCGTTATCCGCGCCATAGGCGCCCTTCCAGCGGGCATAAAGCCAATCGGGGGCCAGTCTTGAGGCGATCGGCGCCGGCAGGCCACCCTCACGGATGACCCCGCGCAGAATGGCGTTGATCAAACCCTTGAACGGACGGGTATGCGAGGCGCGCTCGGCCAGTTTTACGGTTGTGGAAACGGCGGCGAAATCGGGCACATTCATAAAACCGATCTGCACCAGGCCGATGCGCAGCAAATCGCAGACGGCGGCCGAGGGCGTTTTCTGGGTGCGCTTTTCGATGATGTGATCGAGCTGGCCCAGACGGCGCAGCACCAGCAGGGCCATGGCGCGGGCAAAGGCGCGCTCGCCATCGCTCAAGGCCAGAAATTCGCTGCGGGTGACGGCCTCATCGAAACCGGAGCGCTTGGTCAGGGCGGCGTCGATCAGTCCCATGGCGGCAATGCGGGCATTCATGCCGATATCGCCGTCATCCGAGGTGTTTATGGTCGGCTCGGGATGCTGGATCGGGGCCTGTTTGGCGGCGATCTTGGCGGCCATGCCTTTTGACGGCGGGCGCTTGACGAGCTTGCGCTGGAACGAGGGCTTGCCGCCCGTATTTTTTGGCGGCGGCTTATTCGAGGCCATAAGGGGCACGCTTTCTAAGATGCTTCGAGAAGGTGCGCCATATATTGCGCCTTAGGTTCTTGCGTCAACCTTCGAGAAGCAAGGCGGAATCCACAGATTACACAGATTAAGAGCAGAACTGAACGCGACCTGTTGCAGCGTGAAGCCCAAAATTCTTGATCTGTGCAATCAGCGGATCAACTCTTACTGAACAGATGGAACGCTGGTCTGGCCGTAGGAAGACCCACGGCGTTTCATATCCATGCCCAACTGAATCAGGGCGTTGACCCGGTTTTCCGTCGCCGGGTGGGTCGAGAACAGGTTGTCCATTCCTCGCCCGTTCAGGGGGTTGATAATGAACAGGTGCGCCGAGGCCGGGTTGTGTTCGGCGCCGTGGTTGATGGTGCCGCGCGCATGGGCCTCGATCTTTTTCAGCGCGCGCGCCAGGCTTTCCGGATCGCCGGAGATTTCACCGCCCATGCGGTCGGCGGTATATTCACGGGTGCGCGAAATCGCCATCTGGATCAGCATGGCGGCGATCGGCGCCAGGATCGCCATCAGGATCACAACGACGATATTGCCGCCGCCCTCCTCATCGTCGCGCGAACCGCCGAAGAACATGGCGAAATTGGCCAGTGAGGAAATCGCGCCCGCCAGCGTGGCCGTAATCGTCATGGTCAGGGCGTCGCGGTTCTTCACATGCGCCAGTTCGTGCGCCATGACACCGCGGATTTCGTCACGGTCGAGCATCCTGAGCAGGCCGGTGGTAGCCGCCACCGCCGCGTGTTGCGGATCGCGGCCGGTGGCGAAGGCGTTCGGCTGATCGCTATCCATGATATAGACCGCCGGCATGGGCAGGCCGGCGCGGCGGCTCAAACTCTCGATATCGGCATAATAATCGCGCAGCAGGACATTGGGCGCGTTCGCGTCGATCCTTTGCGCGCCATACATGCGCAACACCATCTTGTCGGAATTATAATAGCTGAAGACGTTCATCGCCACGGCAATGCCAAGCGCGATCAACATGCCCGCCGGTCCCGCCAGGGCAAAACCGATCACGCCGAACAGCGCGGTCAGGCCAGCGAGCAGCAGGTACGTCTTGAACGGGTTCATTTTATTGAAGGCGCCTTGAGAAACAATGATTTAGAGCCTAAATATGGAAGTCCGCGCCATTTCCCGCAAGACGGTTACGAAAATGTCATCCGATAATGAAAAACCCGCCGATCTCAGCGCCCTTGAAGTGCGCAAGATTCTATCGCCCGCCGCCAGGCGCGCCCTGGCCGAGGCCGCCGAACGGCGCGCCAAGGAACAGGCCGAGATAGCGAAAGCGACCGAAGAAGGCGGCCCCGCCGGCCCTGAGCCTACACGCTACGGCGACTGGGAGCGCAAAGGGATAGCCGTGGATTTTTAATGTTATTCCCTCCCATGGCCATGGCCCTGAAAACGGATGCGCTTTACCGGCTTCTTATCTCCTCCCGCCTCTCTCGCACCGCATCCTTACCCTTTTGCCCGTAAGCTGATTTCAGCCGCCGAAGACCCTATTATCGGGACACCCGGCGGGTTCAAGGCGCAGACGCGGCGTGTGGCGGGTTTTGACCTTCGGGTCCAGGGCCTGCGCCGCGTCTGCGCCCTTTTATATTTCCCACATATTTCCGGTCTTGATGGTGCGCAAAAAATTTGTGCAGCCAAAAAGTAGAGCGGAAAGACGCATCTGAGGAAACGCCTTTCCGCCCGTATCGTCGCAACCATCCGGCGGGAAAGAAGCGACAATTCTGTTAGCTGGCCTGTTAGCTGGCGCCATTAGAAACCCGGATTTCCAGACCGTCAGGCCAGACCGTCAAGTTTGGCAAGCGCAAGTGCGCGCCCGAGCCTTTGCGAGGCGCCCTCTTCGCGGCATCAGTGGCGCATATTCCATTCGTCGATCTGCTTTTGCGCCTCGTCCTGGGCGATGCCGTAGCGCTCCTGAATCTTGCCGGCCAGCAGCTTGCGGTCGCCTTCGATCACATCGAGGTCGTCATTGGTCAGCTTGCCCCACATCTTCTGGACATTGCCGCGAACCTGATTCCAGGTGCCTTGAATGCGGTCATTGTTCATTTGATAATCTCCTGAAAATCAATGTGTTACACAGGTCAATCACTATAGGCGACGCCAGCCTAAATTTTCGACGCTTGAGGCGCGCCGCAACATAAGAAAGGCATAAGGCCCTCCATATGGCTTGCGTTTGTGGTCATTATAATCATATGATGACTGATGAATATATGGGAGGTTTCATGTCGAAACTGACGCGACGCGGTGTCATGGCGCTGGGCGGGGCCTTATCCCTGGCCGGCGCGGCCAGGGCGCAAGGCGCGGATATCGAGCGCTGGGGGCTGTATGAGATTACGCTCGACGGCCCGAAAACCGGCAATCCGTTCACCGATGTCATATTGGCGGCGGAATTCCGCAGGGGCGCCCAAACCGTTACCGTGCCGGGCTTTTATGATGGTGACGGTGTTTACAAAATCCGCTTCAGCCCGGAAACCGAGGGCGTCTGGCAATGGCGCACCATCAGCCATGTGAAAACGCTGAATGCCCGCACCGGCCGATTTACCGCCAGGCCGGCCGGCGGCGATAATCATGGCCCGGTGCGCGTTACAGCGGATGGCTATCACTTCGCCTATGCCGACGGCACACCCTTCCGCCAGATCGGCACCACGGCCTATGCCTGGGCGCAGCAGTCGGACGCGCAATGCGCCCTGACGCTGCAAACCCTGAAAGCCGCGCCATTCAACAAGATTCGCATGTGCGTCTACGCCAATGTGAAGGCCGAGCCGATCGAGCCTTATGCCTATAGCGGCGCAGGCCCGAGGAACTGGGATGCGACGCGCTTCAATCCGGCCTTTTTCCGCCGCTTCGAGGACCGCGTGGCGAAATTGCAGGCGCTGGGCATAGAGGCCGATATCATCCTCCATCATCCCTATGACAAGGTGCATGGCTATGCCGAAATGGCCCGCGCCGATGATGAGCGCTACCTGCGTTATGTCATCGCGCGCCTGGGGGCTTACCGCAATGTCTGGTGGTCGATGGCCAATGAATTCGACCTGGTGAAGGCGAAATCACCGGCTGACTGGGACCATATCGGGCAGTTCGTGGCTGACAGCGATCCGCATCAGCGCCTGCGCTCGATCCATAACTGCAAGGCGTTTTTTGACAACCGCAAGCCGTGGGTGACGCATTCCAGCATCCAGAACGGCATGTCGGTGAAAGACGACACCCGCGCCGAAATCTATCGCAGCGTCTGGGAAAAGCCGGTGGTTTTCGATGAAATCTGTTACGAGGGCCAGTCCGGCCTGCGCTGGGGCAACCTCACCGGCGAGGAGATGGTGTCGCGCTTCTGGCATGGCCTGATCGCCGGCACCTATGTGGGGCACGGCGAGGTGCTGACGGAGGAAAACCTCAGCCCGGACGGCGGCTGGACCGGCATCGGCGGACGGCTGCGCGGCACGAGCCTTCCGCGCCTGGCCTTTTTGAAATCGGTGATGGAAGCGGGGCCGGAACCGGGCGTCGATCCGGTCGATAAGTGGTGGGACCGTCATATCGGCGGTCAGGCCGGGCAATATTACCTGCGCTATTTCGGCAGCGGAACGCCGGTGGAATGGGCGCTCGACCTGCCGAAACAGGCGCTTGTGGGCGGCGAACAGTTCCGCGCCGAACGGATCGACACCTGGAACATGACGATAACGCCGGTCGAGGGGGTGTTCACCATGCAGAAAAAGGACGCTTACGATTTCCATGATCCGGCCCGGCCGGTCATCGCCCTGCCCGGCAGGCCGTGGATGGCGATCAGGATCCTGCGGATTTAAAACAGCGCGTCAGGCAGCCTTTGCGGCGTACAATAGCCGGTTTCGCCGCGGTGTGACTCCAGGCCGATACGGCTGGAGGTGATTTCCTCGGCATAAAACGCGCCGGTCGAGCGATCGAGCGTGATGCGCAGGGCGCCGCCGTGCTTTGTTATGCGGTTGACCAGGTAATAGGCCGAACCGGTGACATTGGCCGGGCAGTTGATGTCGAGGCAGATCGATTCGCGGATCAGCGACTGATGCCGGGGATCGATACGCAGGAATTTGAAGTCGGCATTTTTATCGGGAAAAACCGGCGACGGAAACAGATCGATATAGAAGACGCCCTGCGAAACAAGGCGCTTGCCTTCGGTGACCTGGGTTTCGCATTTCAGGCTGATCTGCCCGATGGCCGGCGCGGGTACGGGCATGGGGGTGGGTGCGGGCGGCGGCGGGGCCTCCACCGGCCGAACCGGCAGGGGCGCCGGCGTTATGGCCACGGGGGGCGGCAGGGGGTCGAGCGCGGCGGGCGCATCCGGCGTCAGCGCTTTGGCTATTTCCGGGCTGAGGCCGATGGCGGTGTAGGGAATGGGCGCATCCGGCAGGACCGGAACCGGTTTGGCGGCCGGCTTCCGGCGTTTGACAGCGGGCTTCGGCGCGGGGGCGTTTTCGTCGTAAGGCGTTCCTTCGGCCTGAGCCAGCCCCGGCCGGCAAAGCGCGGCCGCGGCCAGCAGCACGAAGCAAAGCTTGACCGCGGGCGTCATGCGTCCTCATCGAAGCGGTTATTGACCAGTTCGGCCAGGGCGGCCACGGCTTCTTCCGCCTGGGCGCCTTCGGCCTCTATGCCGATGACGGTGCCCTTACCGGCGCCGAGCATCAGGAGGCCCATGATCGACTGCGCATCGACCCGGTTGTCGTCCTTGAGGACATGGATGGCGGCGTCGAACGAAGAGGCCAGCTTGACAAACTTGGCCGAGGCCCGCGCATGCAGACCCTTCATGTTGCAGATTTCGACCTCGGCCCGTATGCCTGGCTCAGTCTCACTCACTAACGGCCTCCCTCAGGCAAAGCTTATTATTGCGGAGAATGCGGGGGTTCGGGGGTTTAGTCCAGAGGGAAATGGGATCAGTTATCGCCGGAAAGCACGTAGGAAGCGACGGTGACGTATTTGCGGCCGGCTTCCTGGGCATGGCAGACGCAGGCGCCAAGGTCTTCGTTTTTGCGCAGGGAGGCCAGCTTGATCAGCATCGGCAGGTTCAGGCCGGCGATGACCTCGGCCTTGGTCTGCTCCATCACCGAGATGGCGAGATTGGAGGGGGTGCCGCCGAACATATCGGTCAGCAGGATCACGCCGTCGCCGGAATCATTGGCGAATGTGGCGTCGAGGATGTCCTTGCGACGCTGGGCCACATCGTCTTCGGGGCCGATACAGATGGCGGCCACCTGACTTTGCGGGCCGACCACATGTTCCATCGCCGATACGAACTCGTCAGCCAGCTTGCCGTGAGTAACGATGACCAGTCCGATCATTAAAGCAACTTCCTTACTAACACCTTGGCTTTTCGCCCTTTAAGCAGGGTAGCCCATCATACTAGTCCCGATTTCATCGCACTGCAAAACGAGATTTGGATGTGTCTAGCAAATTTTGCGCCGCAACAGAACCGGTGTGCCAAATATGCCAGAGACCGTATTTACAGGACATGAATGAAACCGAAAGCTTCCCCTTAGGTAAGTATTTTTAAGCCACTTTCAAGCGGTAAAGGAGTTTACTGACGCTTGAGGCCTCCCGCGGATTGAGGCGGATGGTCGGCACCGCCTGTCCCAGTATGGGCGTTATCTCGTTTTCGGGCAGGCGGTCTATGGGATCGGACTGAACCAGGACGGCCAGGTGAACGCGCGTCAGCCGGCGGGTTTCGGCCGCCATGATGCCGAGGCCTCGGATTTCCATGCGGCCCGCAATGGTTTCAGGCGCGCCGGCATAGAGCCGGCCGCCGGAAAGCCACAGCAGGCTGTAATCGTCACTGACCAGCGCGCAATTGTTTGCGCCCTGGATCAGGCGCAGAGCCAGGTCGCTCTTGCCGCTGCCGGAAGGCCCCATGATCAGCGCCCCGCGCCATTCCTGAGCGATATGCAGGCTTAGGGAGGTGGCGTGGATGATCAGCTTGTTCATATCGGCATTTAGGCACGGATCGCGCGCGATGAAAGCCGTTTCCGGCGGTGGAGGCCAGAAAGTCCGGTTTAACCTTAAACGCATGAGGGTGGCGCGGCCATTCATGAGGCGGCTGGCAACAGGCGGATTATGGGCCGAACCCCGGATCGAGAGCGGCCGTCACTCAATTTAAATGATACGATTTATGATGTCCCAACTTCCAAATCAGCGCAATTCTGTTACCGATAGCCGACCGCCTGCTGCGACGCGGGGTTTAATACGGCAGGCGCATCAGGGCTGAAGCGGGCATCAAGGATAATGGGGGGAATAATGAAGACATCATCAAACCGCGCGCTCTTGGCCGCTTTGATAGCCTTTTCGGGCGTGGCGTCAGGCGCCGGGGCAGAAGCGCCACGGGCTGAGGTTCATTACGCAAAGGCGCCAGGCTGGGTCATTGCGGCGCCTCCGCCGACAACGCGGCAAGGTTCGCCGGGTGTGGCGTTTCAGTTCGATTACAGCGATACGCAGGTGCGGGTGGAGGCCGGCAGTACGGAAACCTATACGGACTATCGTATAAAGGTTTTGAAACCCGAGGCGCTGGCGCTTGGCAATCTCACCTTGACCTGGCAGCCCGATGGGGGTTCGGTCACGGTGCACAGCCTTAAAATCATCCGTGACGGCGTGTCCATGGACGTGCTTGATAAAACCAGATTCCGTGTCATCGAACGCGAACAGAATCTCGATCAGGCGAGTCTGGATGGTGTTCTGACCGCCGTCCTGCAGGTGCCGGGCTTGCAGGTCGGAGATACGTTCGAATTTTCAGTGACCGTCGCCGCTAAAGACAAGACCTTGGGAGATTTTGCGTTTGGTCTGGGTCAGTTGCCGACATCCGAAATGGATGGCGCTTTTCGTTATCGCCTGATCTGGCCGGCTCAGGAACATCTGTCGTGGCAAACAAGCAAGGATCTCACGCTGCCGACCGTAAGCACGGCAAACGGCCTGAACGAAATCAACATCGAATTGCGCAATCCGGCGAGTTCCATCCCAACTGACGGCGCACCGGCGCGGTACAATCTGCGGCGGCTTATAGAATACACCGGATTTGCCAGTTGGGAGAACCTGTCCCAACACATGTATCCTTTGTTTAATAACGCCGCCACCCTCACAGCCGCTTCGCCCGTACAGGTGGAAATTGACCGCATAAAAACGGCAAGCGCCGATCCGGCCACGCGCATGCGCATGGCATTGTCGCTGGTGGAAGACCGCATACGTTACGTCTATGTGGGCCTGAATGGTGGAAACTACCGCCCGGCGACCGCGGATGAAACCTGGGAACGTAAATATGGCGACTGCAAAAGCAAGACGGTGCTTCTGCTGGCGATACTGCATGGCCTGGATATTCAGGCGGAACCCGTTCTGGTCAATCAGGGCGCGGGCGACGGTATCAACGAATGGCTGGCCAGCCCCCTTTTGTTCAACCACGTGGTTGTACGCGCTCAAGCAGGGGGCCGGTCTTACTGGCTGGACGGTACGCGCAGTGGCGATAGCAGTCTTGAGAACATCCCCCCGCCGTTATTCCGCTGGGCCTTGCCGCTGAAAGCCGCGGGCGCGCCCATTGAAGAGGTCAGGCCCGAAGCCCTCAAAGACCCGGAATACATAGCAAACATTGATATCGATGCGCGTCTGGGCTTCGATGTCCCCGCAAAGGTCATATATGAAGAACTCTTCCACAGTGACCAGGGGCGGATACTGAGCAGGCAACTGGCGGCGATGTCCGCCCAGGACGCGGCCCAGAATCTGAAATCCTATGGCAATAATGGATTGTGGAGCAATCTGGATACCGCCAACTGGAATTACGACGAAGAAAAGAATGTCCTCGTTCTTACCTTTACGGGAACATGGCGGCTGGACGCGGCGGGATCAAAAAGCGACGGCATAAGCTATAATCTGCCGGGCGCCGGATTCTATCCGCCTGACGAACGTCACCGCGCAAAGGAGCAGAATCAGGACGCGCCCTGGTTAATAGAAAATTTTCCAAGCTTCAAATGTTGGACAACGACCGTCCGTTTGCCTGAAACGCGCAGAGGATGGCATTGGGACTACGAGGCCGAACCCATGAATCAACGTCTGGCCGGCACGGCCTACTGGCGCAGGTCCGGCCTGGAAGGCGATATTATCCGGACCGTGATGAGCCGGAATATCTATCTTCCCGAAATTACGGCCAACGAAGCCGATGCCGTCAATGACATCATTCCAAGTTTTAACAACAACCAATCCAGCGTTTACGAAACAAAAGGGAATAATCCGGCGTCCTCGTCCGGCCTGCCCTTTGGCGATGCCGCGCATTGGGATGAACTGAACCGGAGTTGTCACGCGCGCTGATTGGCCAAAATCCATGCGTCCCGCCGGCGGCCTTGCCGCCCAAAGGTCAGTTCGCGCCCGGCAGCAGGATCGAGAACCGGGCGCCGACGATCTGGCCGTTGTCGTCCTTGCGGTTTTCGGCCCAGATTTTCCCGTTGTGCGCCTCGATGATCTGGCGTGAAATCGACAGGCCCAGGCCGGAATTCCTGCCGAAGCTGGTGCCCCTGGGGCGTGAGGTATAAAAGCGCTGGAAGATGGTTTCCAGATTGTCTTCCGGAATGCCGGGGCCGTCATCCTCGAAGACGATGCTGACCGGGCGCGCCGGATCACCGTGGCTGTGCGTCAGCGTCACGCGCACCTCGCCGTCCGCCGGCGAGAAGGAACGGGCGTTATCGATGATATTGCGGAAAACCTGGCCAAGCGGGCCTTCGCGGCCATTGACGCGCGAGGCGCCGGGGGCGGGGGGGCGCGTGAAGCTGACCGCCGCCTGTCCGGCGATATGGCTCTGTTGATACAGCGAAATGATATCTTCCAGCAGGGTGCCGACCTCGACCTTTTTGGGCGTATCGCGCGACAGTTCGGCGTCGAGGCGCGAGGCATTGGAGATGTCGGTGATCAGGCGGTCGGCGCGGCGCACATCCTGATTGATGACCGCCATCAGCTTTTCCCTGGCCTCATCGTTTTTCACCAGCGGCAGGGTTTCCAGCGCCGAACGGATGGAGGTCAGCGGATTCTTGATCTCGTGCGACACATCGGCGGCGAAGCGGTCGATTTCCTCCATGCGCCGCCACAGGGTGTCGGTCATGCTTTCGAGTGAGCGCGCCAGGGTGCCGATCTCGTCCTTGCGGCTCTCCAGATCGGGCAGCGAGATGGCGCGGGTGCGCGCCAGCCGGACATTATCCGCCGCCGCCGAAAGCCGGTGGATCGGGCGGCTGACCAGCCAGTTGAGCAGAAGCGACGACAGCATGGTGACGCCGAAAGCGACGAGGATGAAGGGCAGCATGGCCCATCTTTGCGCCGCCACGATCTTATCGACATCGCCACGCTCGATGGTCAGGACGCCGAGCACCTCCTTGACGTGACGCAGGGGCACCGACACCGACACCACCTTGACGCCACGCTCATTGTGGCGCACCACGGCGGTGGGCGGCGAACCGGACAGGGCCATCATGACCTCGCCATGCAACTGCTGTTCGGCCAGGCTGCGGCGGGCCTCCCGCTTGGCGGATTTATCCTCCGGCAGCGGATCATTCGGCCGGCGCGCCGGCGGCAGTTGCGACACGTCGATTGTATCGGATACCGCGTAGGAATCGGAAATCAGATTGCCCTGGCCGTCGAACAGACGGGCGCGCTGCCCGGCGGGAATAAATCGCCCCAGGATAAATACGGCGTTTTCCGCCTCCAGATGCGGCTCCGGTACGCCTTCGGTGGCGGTTTGCGCGATGAACTCGCCCATCAACTGGGCTTGCGACAGCAGGGAATCGCTCTGGGCGTTGATCAGGCCGCCGCGGAAATCGCTCAATACCAGGGCGCCGATGACGATAATGATCAGCCCCAGCACATTCAGCCCAAAGATCAGCCGCCCCAGACGGGACTGACCGAAAGGGAGCCGTTTTAGCCCGGGTTTGGACACTGAATAATGCTCCGAAAAAGTTAAAGTGCGGCGTTTTCCCTTCTCCCCGCCAGCGGGGAGAAGGTGGCCGGAGCGCAGCGAAGGCCGGATGAGGGGCCGCCACCGCAAGCGCCTTCACCCGGTCACCCGTTTAGATTTCCCGATAGCGATAACCGACACCGTAAAGGGTTTCGATCGAATCGAAGGCCGGATCGACCTGGCGGAACTTCTTGCGCATCCGCTTGACGTGGCTGTCGATGGTGCGGTCATCGACATATACCTGGTCGTCATAGGCGGCGTCCATCAGGTTGTCGCGGCTCTTGACGAAGCCGGGGCGCTGGGCCAGGGCGTGCAGCAGCAGGAACTCGGTGACGGTCAGGCGCACCGGCTTGCCGTCCCAGGTGCATTCGTGGCGGGCGGCGTCCATGACCAGCTTGCCGCGCTTGAGCGACTTGGCGTTCAGCGCCTCGGCGACTTCCGGGGCCTCGCCCTGCTCCACAATGCCGGCGCGGCGCAGCACGGCCTTGACGCGCTCCAGCAGCAGGCGCTGCGAAAACGGCTTGTGCATGTAATCGTCGGCGCCGAGATTGAAGCCCAGCACCTCGTCGATCTCGTCGTCCTTCGAGGTCAGGATAATGACCGGCAGGTTGGAGGTGTTGCGCAGGCGGCGCAGCACTTCCATGCCGTCCATGCGCGGCATCTTGACATCGAGAATGGCGAGGTCGGGCGGGTCTTTTTCGAGCGCGGCCAGGCCGGAAGCGCCATCATAATAGGCGGTAACCGTGTGGCCGCCGCTTTCCAGCGCCAGGGACACGCTGGTGACAATATTCTCGTCGTCGTCCACCAAAGTAATCTTGGCCATGTGATCTCCGGAATTGAAAAACTGATCTCTTAAATAAACGCATATCTTCAAAGTTCAATTGAACTTTGCCGTGTCCCACCACCACAGGCGGTCCGTTCTTATGCTCTAAACGCATGGCTGCGGTCTTTTCAGGGCGGCAACACGGCGTTTTCTGGCCTTCCGGCGCTGAATTTGGGCCTAAATCATAATTTAACGTCGGGGGTGTAATATTTCCATTCAGATCAGGCGCTAAAGCGCAATCCGATAAGGTGGACACCCCTTTTCGGATAAATTGCGCGACAAAACAAAGCTTTTTCCGGGGCCGGCCATGAGTCACCATCAGGTGCATTACGAGTTATTTACCCGCCGCACGCCGCAGGCTCCGTGGGTGCTGGAAATGGCCGGTGAATCGCGGGAAAGCGTTACGCTGACCGCCGAGGAACTGCTGAAAAACGGCCGGGCGGCGGTCAGGGTCACCAAGGAAACGCTCGATCCTGAAACCGGCGAATACCGCAGTCTGACCCTGCTCGACAAGGGGGTCTCCGCCCCGCAAAAAAAGGTCAGGCTGCCCCCCGCCACCGATACGGTCTGCGTCAGTCCGCAGGATCTCTACAGCACCCATTCGCGCGAAAAGATTTCGCGCCTGCTCGAAGACTGGCTCAGACTGCAGGGCGTTACGGCCTTTGAACTGCTGCACCGCCCCGACCTGGTGGAACGGCTGGAGGCTTCGGGCGGCGAACTGCTGCATGTGGCGCAAAAGCTTTCCGTGCCTGAAAGTCACGAAACCGGCCAGGATCTGCATGAACTGATGCGCCGCTGGAGCGGGCTGATCGATCGCGCCTGCACCCGCCTGATCCAGGATGGCCGCAGGGGGCTTTTCCCCGTAATGACGCCGGAAAATGTGCTCACCCTGATCGACAAGCTGCACGATCATCCGGAACGCGCCTATATTTTCGGCGGCGCGCTGGCCGAGACGCTGAAAGGCCAGCGCCGCCCTTCGACCAAGCTGGAAATCCTGTTAAGCTACGCCAAGCTGATCACGGCTTATCTTGAGGCCCACGCCGACCGCGAATGGGCCTTGCAGGTGATTGAAATACCGGTGACGGAAATCTTCGCCCTGCGCGCCAGCCTCAACGATATCCTCGGACAGGAAACCGATCTGGGCGACGCCATGGCGGTGATGACGCGCATGGCGGCGGGCCGCGAGGTGGCCCTCATCGCCCGCGGTGACGCCCGTGTGGCGCGCCTGATGCCGCCGCTTCAGGGTGTGCTCGGCGGCTATCACGACCTGATCCACAACGGCCATATGTCGCACCTCAGCCTGCATATCTCCAAACGCCTGGTGGAGGAACTCAAAAGCCCGCGGCGGCTCCGGCCCAATGACCCCGAGAGCGAAATCGACACCCTGCGCGCGCTGGCCCTGTGCATGACCGCCGCCGGCAAGGACGAGGCCCAGCGCGACGATATCAAGGAAGGCTTTGTCGAACGCTCCAAAAGGCTTGTTTCGGCCGAATTCGTCACCAGCCTGCTGGAAACCGCCGACACCCCGGCCGAGGAGGCCGACCGCCTGATCTGGCTGTGCGAGAACATGGTCGGCGCCGCCAACAAGCGCCAGGCGGCGCGCTGGCTGACGCAGATTGTCGGCGCGGCCAAGTTCGAGCGCCATATGCGTGAAAACAGCCAATCGACGGCGCAGCGCCTGCTGGTCCTGGCGCAGATGCAGGCACGTATCGCGGCGGCGGCACTGGTCGAGCAGGATTGCGAAGAGGTCAGCCGCAAGCTGGGCGAGATCGGCAGCCAGATCGCTACCGATGTCAAGCTGCTGGCCCATATCCTGCGCGGCGGCGCCTCCGCCATGCAGAAGTTTTCCATGCTGCTGAGTTTCGCCGCCGGACAATCGGCGCCTTTCGGTCCCCTGAGCGAACAGGCGAAAGCGGAAGTGATGAAGATGATGCGTGATCCCACCATGCGTTCCGGGCTTTCCGCCCAGCCGGCGGTACTGGCGCAGCTCAGGCCGATGATGCAGGCGGCGGGCGTACTGGCGGCTTAAGACTGGCGGCTTAAGACTGGCTTCCTGCCCCGATAAAATCGCGCTAGGGAAGCGGTAACGGAGGACAGACCATGAAAATTCTGGTGGCGGGCGCGTCCGGCGTCGTGGGGCAAGGACTTTGCCGTTTATTGGTCGCGGACGGCCATTCGGTTTCCGGCACGACGCGTTCGGCGGGCAAGGCGGCCGGGCTTGAAGCGCTGGGCGTGACGGCGCTCATTGTCGATGTTTTTGACGGTGCCGCGCTTACTGAAACCATCGTGCGGGCCGCTCCCGAAGTCGTCATCCATCAACTGACCGACCTGCCCGATGGCCTCGATCCGGCGCAGATGGCGGCGGCGCGCATACGCAATAACCGCATCCGCGACGAAGGCACGCGCAACCTGATCGCGGCGGCGGTGGCGGCGGGCGCGAACCGGCTGATCGCCCAGAGTATCGCCTTCGCCTATGCGCCCGGTCCTTTGCCTTATGACGAGGCCGCGCCGCTCGATCCGGCGGCCACGGGCGTCATCAGTCTGGAAACCCAGGTGCTGAATGCGCCGATGGCCGGAGTGGTGCTGCGCTATGGCAAGTTTTATGGCCCGGAGACGGGGTTCGATGCCGCGCCGCCGGGCGGACCGCTGCATGTTGATGCTGCCGCCGATGCCGCACGGCTGGCGGTGACGCGCGGCGCGGGCGTCTACAATGTGGCGGAGAACGACGGGACGCTGGTCACGGCCAGAGCGGTGGCGGAACTGGGCTTCGATCCGGCCTTCAGGATTAATGGCGAAAATTGAGTTCCAGCAGCACGTTATTGGGATCGACCACGAATAACTGCGTCAGGCCGATCTCCGGCAGTTCGGCGCGTTCATAACGCAGGCCTTTCGCCTCCAGCCGGGTCACCATGGCGGCGAGGCTCTCGCACTCGAAGGCGACATGGTGGATCGCGCCGGTCGTGCCGCCGGGAATGACCTCGCGTTCGTAAGTATTATCCGTGCCGAAAAGATTGAGGTGGATGACGGCGCGATCACCGGCATAGAGCCACTGGCGGGCCGAAGGCTTGCGGCGCGGCGCGGTCTTCGCCACCAGACCCAGCACGTCTTCGTAAAAGCGGATGGTCTGCGCCATATCGCGGGTCTGGATATTGATATGGTCGAGATGTTTGACGGTCATGGCCCACAATAGGAAAAGGCGCGACGATATGCAATCACCGCGTCTTTTCCTTCCGTGGGAATGCCCCCTCCGGCGCGACAAGCGCGCCACCTCCCCCGCTGCGCAAGGGAGGATAAGCTTAAGCGGCTCTCACATGCGCCAGGAAGGTGTTGATCTGGTTGCGCAGGTTGGCCGCCTGCTGGGCCAGTTCGCCGGAAGCCGAAAGCACCTGGGCCGCGCCGGCGCCGGTTTCCTCGGCCATGCGGGCCACGCCGGTAATGTTGGAGGTCACTTCCTGCGTGCCCATCGAGGCCTGGTTGACCGCCTGGACGATCTCATTGGTGGCCGATCCCTGCTGCTCGACGGCGGCGGCGATGGTCGATGACGAGTCGTTGATATCCCGGATCGTGCCGGTGATGTTTTCAATGGCTTCGACGGCGCGGCGCGTGGTCGATTGGATGCTGCCGATATGCTGGCTGATCTCGGAGGTGGCCTTGCCGGTTTGCTGGGCCAGTTGCTTGACCTCGGCGGCGACGACGGCGAAACCGCGCCCGGCCTCACCGGCGCGGGCCGATTCGATGGTGGCGTTCAGCGCCAGCAGATTGGTCTGCGAGGCGATGCCGGTGATCATATCGACAATGCCGTTGATCCGGTCGGCGGCTTCGGAAAGCTCCTGGACGATGGCGGCGGTGGCGTCGGCCTCGCGGACGGCTTCGCGCGCCTTGATGGAGGAATGCTCGACCTGACGGCCGATTTCCGAAACCGAGGCGCCCAGTTCCTCGGCGGAACCGGCGACGGAAGTGACATTAGTGCCGGCTTCCTCGGCGGCGGCGGAAACCGAAGTCGCCTGGGCGGCGGATTCCTGTGCCGATGAAGTCAGTTGCGAGGCCGTGGCCTGCATTTCGGTGGCGGCGGAAGACACCATTTCGACAATGCCGCCGACGGCGCCTTCAAACTGATCGGCCAGTTCGTACATGACCCGCTTGCGCTCGGCCTCGGCCTCGGCGGCGAGGCGTTCCTTATCGGCCTGGGCGGCCTCATGGGCGTGGATGGCGGCCAGCAGGAATTCGGCGGCGGTGGACATCTGCTTCAGTTCGCCAACCTCATCCTTGCAGGGGACAACAACCGAGGTATCGCTGTTGCACAGACGGGTAAAGGCCGAGGCCAGTTCACCCAGCGGCCGCGAAATACCCAGGATCATCAACCAGCCGATGACGACGCAGAAGGCGGCAGTTAGGGCGAGCGCGATCATGATGAAGGTGATGGCGGTCTGGCCATGCGCCACGCCATCCATTGCGGCCTTGTGGCCCTGCTCAAGCTGATAGGCACGGTCGGCGCGGATGGCCGAACGCACGGCATTGGCGTCGTTTTGCATAACGCCCATATAGAGGGTGGTGGCGGCCACCATGTCATTGGCTTCAAAGCTTGCTTTCAGGGTGGCGGTGTCGCCGCGGTAAGCGGTCATGGCGGTGGTTATGGCTTCCGCGAGCCGTTGCTCCTCACCCTCGGTCACCAGTTCGGAATAGGCCTTCAGGTCGGCATCGATCCGGGCGTCGGAATCGGTGATCTTGTCGATCATTTCCTGACGACGATCGGCCGGGGCCAGCAAGATTTGACCCTGGCGGGCGCGCATCTGCTCGAAATCCTGCGACAGGTCGCCCAGCACATTGGCGGCGGGCAGCCAGTTGGTGGCCACGTCCTTCGCCGAAGCATTGACCGTACTCAGGCGCTGGATCGAGAAGAGGCCCAGGGCGACCGAGGCGCAGAGCACGAGCGCAAAACCAAGGACCACCTTGGCGCGGATGGTGAGTTTTTTCAGCATGGCGAACGCAATTCCCCTGGACCGACACATACAAAAGTCGCATCCGGCAGCCTGCGTTATGCTGCACAGGATCGGTTCTGGCCCTGAAAACGCAGCCCATTTCGACACTGAAAATGGTGATACGTCCGACATGGTAAAAAACGGATTAAGGATATTAGGGGCGCGGAAATTTTAATGCGCCTCATCCCAGTTGAGCGCGGCATGGGCTTCGACCACCAAAGGCACGCTCATTTCCAGCGCCGGCAGGGTGGCGTCCGACATGATGCGCTTGATCAGCGGAATGACGGCCTCGACCTCCGAATCCGGGGCCTCGAAGATCAGTTCGTCGTGGACCTGGAGCAGCATCTTCGTGGTGAAACCGGCATCGGTTAGCGCCTGAGGCATCCGCATCATGGCGCGGCGGATGACATCGGCGGCGGTGCCCTGGATCGGGGCATTGATGGCGGCGCGTTCGGCGAAGGCTTTCAGCGCGCCTTTCCCGTTGATTTCCGGAATATGAATCTTGCGGCCCATCAGGGTGGTGACGAAACCATTGGCGCTGACATAGGCCTTGGTCGTGTCCATATAGGCCTTGATGCCAGGGAAACGGTCGAAATAGGTCTCGATATAACGGCCGGCCTCGCCGCGTTCGATGCCGAGTTGGTTGGCCAGGCCGAAAGCGGAAATACCGTAGATGATGCCGAAATTGATCGCCTTGGCGCGGCGACGGATTTCCGGGGTCATCTCTTCCATCGGCGTATTGAACATTTCCGAGGCGGTCATGGCGTGGATATCATCACCGCGCGCGAAAGCCGCCTTCAACTGCGGAATATCGCCGATATGGGCGAGAATGCGCAGTTCGATCTGGGAATAGTCGGCGCTGATCAGCTTGTGGTCCGGCTTGGCGATGAAGGCCTGGCGAATCTTGCGGCCTTCGGCGGTGCGGATCGGGATATTTTGCAGGTTGGGTTCGTTGGAGGACAGGCGCCCGGTCGGCGTGGCGGCCAGGTGGAAACTGGTATGGATGCGCTGGGTGTTTTTATCGGCATAGCCGGTCAGGGCGTCGGTATAGGTGCCCTTGAGCTTGGCCATCTGGCGGTAATCGAGCAGCATTTTCGCCAGCGGCTGCCCGGCTTCGAGGCCCGGCTTGCCCTCGGCGATCTCTTCCAGCACTTTTACGTCAGTGGCCCACTGGCCGGAGGCCGTGCGCTTGCCGCCGGGGAGTTGCATTTCGTCGTAGAAGATCTGGCCCAGTTGCTGGGGGCTGTTCATATTGAACGGCCGGCCAACCAATCCCTGCGCTTCCTGCTCAATGGCGTTCATGCGCGTGCCGAAATCGTGCGACAGGCTTTGCAGGATGGCCGGGTCGATACGGATGCCTGCCAGTTCCATTTCGGAGAGGGTGGCGGGCATCTGGCGTTCCAGCGTCTCGTAGACTGTCAGCAGGGATTGCTGGGCCAGACGCGGCTTGAGAATATGCCACAGGCGGAGCGTCACATCGGCGTCCTCGGCGGCGTATTCGGTCGCTTCCTTCAGCGCGACATACTTGAAGGACTTGGCCGACTTGCCGGAACCGGCCACCTGCTTGAAGGGGATCGGCGTGTGGCCGAGATGCAGTTCCGACAGTTCGTCCATGCCGTGGCCGTGCAGCCCGCCTTCGAGCACATAGGAGATCAGCATGGTGTCGTCATACGGCGCGACATCGATGCCGTGACGATGCAGAACGCTGAGGTCGTATTTGATATTCTGGCCGACCTTGAGGATGGTCGGGTCTTCAAACAGTGGTTTCAGGGCAGCGATGGCCGTTTTGAAATCGATCTGCTGGAGACCGCCACCGTCACCGAAATCGAAACCTTCGGCAGAGGTGTGGGCCAGAGGAATATAGCAGGCCTGGTTGACCCCGACCGCCATGGAAATGCCGACCAGTCCGGAATGGGAGGCGGAGAGGTCGTCGGTTTCGGTATCGATGGCGATAACTTGCGCTTCATAGGCGCAGGCGATCCATTTCTCCAGCGCTTCCATCGTCTGGACGCATTCGTAAGTCTCGCGGTGGACCGGCTGGATGGCGGCTTCGGCAGGGCCTTTTTTCGGTGCGCCATAGAGCGGGCGCAGGACCGGGGCGGTGGGGAGCTTGTCGAGCGCCGAGGAGGTTTGCAACAGGCTTAAGCTGTTGCCGCCGACGCGTTTGGCCAGCGAATTGAACTCCATCAGCGACAGAAAGGTCGCCAGCACCTCGGTTTCAGGTTCCTTGAGTATAAAAGTGTCGATATCGACCGGCGTCGGGCTGTCACAGCGCAGGGTCACCAGTTCGCGCGACATCAGGATCTGCTCACGAAAATCGATCAGGGTCTGGCGGCGCTTCTCCTGCTTGATTTCGGAGGCTCTAGCCAGCACATTATCGAGATTGCCGTATTCGAGCAGCAGTTGCGCGGCGGTCTTGACGCCGATGCCCGGTGCGCCGGGGACATTATCGGCCGAGTCGCCGATCAAGGCCTGGGCATCGACCACCAGTTCCGGCGGCACGCCGAACTTCTCGATCACGCCTTCGCGGCCGACCAGCGTGCCTTTTACCGGGTCCATCAGGCTGACATCATCATCGACAAGCTGCATCAGGTCTTTGTCGGACGAGATGATGGTGACCTTGAAGCCGTCCTTTTTCGCCAGGTGGGTATAGGTGCAGATCAGGTCGTCGGCCTCGAAATTCTCCATCTCGACGGCGGGCAGGCCGAAGGCGCGGGTGGCCTCGCGGATCAGCGGGAACTGCGGGATCAGGTCTTCCGGCGCCGGCGGACGGTGGGCCTTGTACTGATCGTAGATTTCGTTGCGGAAAGTCTTGGAGCCGGCGTCGAAAATGACCGCCAGATGCGAGGGCGCGTCATCGCCGCGATGCTCCTTGATCAGCTTGAACAGCATGTTGCAGAAACCGGCCACCGCGCCGACCGGCAGACCGTCCGACTTGCGCATCAGGGGCGGCAGGCCGTGATAGGCGCGGAAGATATAGCCGGAGCCGTCGATCAGGACAAGGCGCTTCTGTTTTTCGGTATCGGACATGCGGGATTTTCTAAGCAGGAGATGTTCGGCTGACTACATAGGCCGTTCCGCCCGTGATGCCAAATCAAAGCGACAAAGGATGGCAGGAGAAGTTATCCACAGAAAACGGGTCGTGTTTTTATTTTAGACGCGAAACGATAGGCAAACGCGCGTTGCGCGCTTGCCAGCTAATCGACGCTGAACCTCTTTAACGGAGGCTAGCATGTGTGATGACGAAAACGGTTATGATCCTTTGCGGGAACTGGACCATGCAAAATGGATTGCTGAATACACAATCAATCCGAAGGACATTGAATATGCCAATGGAAAGTGGAGTGACTACTTAAGGCCATTTGAGTCTGAGGATGATTGATTTAACTCCACTCGCCCGCCCCGTTTACGGGGAGGGGGGACCGTCGCTTGCGACGGTGGGAGGGGCTTTTGCCAACAGAGCAATGCGTTCAACCGCCAAATCGCAGATACCTGTCGCGGCCTCATCAGGATTAGAAAGCAAGTCTCGCGCGATAATCCGATGAACATGGACACCATGATCTTCGAGCCATTTGTCTCGAATCGCGTCGTGTGCACGCTGATGATCATGCGTGTGGATTTCACCGTCCACCTCGATACAGAGCCTGGCCTTGGCGCAATAGAAGTCGAGAACGTATGGACCGATAGGATGCTGGCTACGAAAAATTATACCGTCTGACATGCGGCGCTTCAAACGTAACCACAACCAGAGTTCGGGCTTCGTCAGTTCTTTGCGGAGTCGCCGGGCGACCTTAATTTTTGCGTCGGTCCTGATGGTTCGCATTGCAAAAGCCCCTCCCACCATCGCAAGCGATGGTCCCCCCTCCCCGTAAACGGGGCGGGCGAGACTTACCTACCAGCTTCCGGTATTCGGCATCGAAGCCCAAGGCTCCGCCGGTTGGAGCGCGCCGTTCTTTTGCAGCAGTTCCACCGAGATGCCGTCCGGGGAGCGGACAAAGGCCATATGGCCGTCGCGCGGCGGGCGGTTGATTGTCACGCCCATATCGCTCAAATGCCGGCAGGCGGCGTAAATGTCATCGACCTCATAGGCGACATGGCCGAAATTGCGACCGCCGGTATAGACCTCGGCGGTCCCGTCGGCGTCCGGCCAGTTCCAGGTCAGTTCGAGTTCGGGCGCCTTGAAGGACCGCGCATGGTCTTCATCGAGCGGGGCCGCCAGATAGATCAGGGTGAAGCGGCCCTTTTCCGATTCCATGCGGCGGGTCTCTGGCAGGCCCAGGCCTTCGCACCAGAATTTCAGCGAGGCGTCCAGGTCATGCACCCGGACCATGGTATGCAGGAAGCGCAAGGCATTCTCCTTATCGCGCATTTTAATCCGAAAAGTGCGGACACTTTTCGGAAACGCAGTTCGGCGCAGCCAATGCGCTTTAGTGCTCGCCTTCCGGACGCGGCGCCGGATCGTGGTAATCGTGGGCGTGGTCCTTGTGGACGAACTTGCGATCGCAATAGCCACATTCCACCGTGCCGTCCTCGCCCAGTTCGTAATAGGTCAGCGGATGGCCGAGCGCCCCGCCGCCGCCGTTGCAGGCGACCTTGTGGCTGTCGACATAGATGACTTCGGGGGGCGGGATGATATCGCTCATACTTATATAACCTTGCGGAAAAACCGTTGCCGATCCTTAAAACAAACCGCCTTGCCTCGTCAATTGAACTGTGAAAGCTTCGGCGCATGAAACAGGCCAAAGAAACGGGAAACAAACTCGGCTCCATCCTCGGCGGATCGATCGGCAATCTGGTCGAATGGTACGACTGGTACGCCTATTCGGCCTTTGCTCTTTATTTTTCACCAGCCTTCTTCCCCAATGCCAGCCCGACGGCGCAACTGCTCAATGCGGCGGCCATCTTCGCCGTCGGCTTTTTCATGCGGCCGATCGGCGGCTGGCTGCTCGGCTGGTATGCCGATCGCTATGGCCGCAAGTCCGGGCTGACCTTCTCGATCTTGCTGATGTGCGCCGGTTCGCTGATCATCGCCCTTACGCCGGGCTACGCCACCATCGGCATCGCCGCGCCGGCGCTTTTGTTGCTGGCGCGGCTGTTGCAGGGCTTGAGCGTCGGTGGCGAATATGGCGCCAGCGCTACCTACTTGTCGGAAATGGCCGGAACAACCCATCGCGGCTTCTGGTCGAGCTTCCAGTATGTCACCCTGATCATGGGGCAACTGATCGCCTTGGGTGTATTGATCCTTTTGCAGAAATGGCTGTTGTCACATGCCCAGCTTGAGGCCTGGGGCTGGCGGATTCCCTTCGTGATCGGCGCGCTGCTGGCTCTGGCGGCGCTGTTCATCCGCCGTCATATCAGCGAGACGGGATCGTTCCAGGAAAGCCGGAAATTCACCCGCAACCGCACGCTGACATTGTTGAAAGAGCATCCCTGGCAGGCCTTGCAGGTGGTGGGGCTGACCATGGGCGGCACGGTCGCCTTCTATACCTACACCACCTATATGCAGAAATTCCTGGTCAATACCGCCGGCTGGAGCAAGACCGAAGCAACCAGCCTTTCGGCGCTCACCCTGTTTCTCTACATGCTGGTCCAGCCGCTTTTCGGTGCCTTGTCCGACCGGATCGGCCGCCGCCCCCTGCTGATCGGTTTTGGCGTGCTGGGGGTGATCTTCACCGTGCCGATCATGACGGCCCTGGCCCATGTTCAGGGGTTCTGGGCGGCCTTCGCACTGGTCATGGCGGCGCTCATCATCGTCAGCGGCTACACCTCGATCAACGCGGTGGTGAAGGCGGAGCTGTTTCCGGCCCATGTCCGGGCGCTCGGCGTGGCCCTGCCCTATGCGGTGGCGGTGTCCGTCTTCGGCGGATCAGCCGAATATGTGGCGCTGTGGTTGAAACAGGCGGGCGCGGAAGAGAGCTTCTTCTGGTACGTCACCGCCTGCATCGGCGTGTCCTTGCTGGTCTATGTCTTTACGGCGGATACGAAGATAAAGACGGCCTTCCATCCGGATGAAGGCTAATCGATAATGCGGAACTCGCCGCTCAGGTGCATCAGGCTCATCAGGTACAGCATGCCGTCGAAATAGCGCTGCTCGCCGGCGGGCACCGGCGTGTTCCACAATTCTTTCAGGAAGGCGTCGGAAACTTCGCCCGGCGTCGCCGACAGGCTGCCGACGGCGGTGGCCGCCACCATGCCGGTGGAATGACGCTCGGACATCGGCTGGCCGTCCAGGCTGTAACGGTCGGGGAAGGTGTCGATGCCCTGGCCGTAGAGGAAGGTCTGGATATGGTCGCTGCGGGTTTTCGCCCGCGCATCCTTGCCCCACCAACTGTAATCGACCGACCAGTTGCTGGCCGTGCGCCAGCTGTCATAGGCGAACTGGCTCGGCTTGCCGTCCCATCCCATCGCCGGCTGGCCGTCGAAGGTGCTGCGGTCGGGCGCCAGGCCGGTTTGCGGATCGGTGACGGTCTCAAAGAAATCGCGGCTGACATCGGCGGCTTTGGCCCAGAAGGCGCGGTCCGCCGCCGGACCCCAGCGCGCCCACAATTCGTAGAAGGCGGGCAGGTGATAGGAGGCGTCGGTGCCGGGGATATTGGTTTCGGGCACGAAGCGGATCATGGTGTGGGCCTCATCGACCATCGGGCCGACCGTCACCTCATGCGGCGCGCGATTGGGGTGTCTGGCCGGCCACGACTTGCCCGCCTTCAGCGCTTCGGCCTGCGCCGTGCGGTTATTGGGGCTTGGCCAGGGCATGTCCGGCTCGACGAACGGCGGATCATTCGGATGGATGCGGAAGGGCGTGGTGGCGGTTTTCAGCGGATGATGGCGCATCCCGCTGAGAATCTTGTCGGCCTCGGCCTGGTAATTATAGATGCCCTGACCATTGCCCCAGCGGTGGGCCGCGAAATAGAGCGCCATGGCGTAATATTCCTCGCCATCCGGTGCGGCCCCGACCGCGCGCGGCGTGCCGTCGGTGCCCATCGACCAGGCGAAATAACCCTGTGACGGATTCTCCGGATCGGTGGTCAGCATATAGGTCTTCGACCAGTTCCACAGGGCGTCGAATTCGCGCTTTTTATCGAGCTGCACGGCGATCATCATGCCGTAGCTCATACCTTCGCTGCGGGCGTCGTTATTGGCCCAGTCGGTGATGTAGGCGAGCGGTCCGTCGGCATTGGCGCCGGTCTCGAAATAGAGGCGCTGTTCCTGGCCATCGCCGTGGAAAAGCTGCTGGAAGGTCTGCTCGATCTTCTGGCGCGTTTCCGCCTCGCTATGACCCAGCCGTTCGACGAATAGATTATGATACTGGCCGGTTTTGTAAGCGCCCGAACCATCGGTAACGGCCGCGGAGGTCGTCTGCGCTACGGCCGGCGCGGCCAAGGCCATCATGATAGCGATAACATTGGCAGTCAAAACAAGGGGCGGCTTCATGTCGTTTCACTTTCCTGGCAGTTATGCGGGCTGAGGCATTGCCCTCGTTGTGGCCCGCCGGTCGTTTCCTCAGGCCCTACATGCCACGCAATCGCGGCGGGGAAAAGAGCGCGGCCGCGTTATTTACAGCGTCCGTTAAACCGCTTACACCTTGGCCCGGAAGGAGGCCGCATGACCAATTCTTCTATGAAGGCTGGGGCCACGCTGAAAGACATCGCGCGTGAAGCCAATGTGTCGATCGCCTCGGCGTCGCGCGCCATCAATGGCCTGGATAATGTCGCCGAAGATGTGAAGCAGCGCGTACTGGAGATCGCCAAGCGCCTGCGCTATGTGCCGCATGGCGGGGCGCGTTCGCTGGTCATGTCGCGCACCAATACCATCGGCGTCCTGCTGCCCGATATCTATGGCGAATTCTTCGCTGAAATCATCCGCGGCATCGATGTGGCGGCGCGGGCGCGCGGCCTGCATCTGCTGGTTTCCGGTTCGCACGGCAATCCGGACGAGGCCCTCGGCATTATGCGCGCCATGGGTGGCCGCGTCGATGGCCTGCTGGTCATGTCGCCCTTCGTGGAATCGCACGATCTGGCCGCCGTGCTGCCACTCAACCTGCCGGTGGTGACCATCGCCAGCCAGATCGGCGCCGGACGCGGCGGCATCAGCATCGATAATTTCGGCGGCGGCGTCACGGCGGCGGATCACCTGCGCGCCCAGGGCTGCCAGAGGCTGGCCCACATCTCCGGCCCGTCGCGCAATTTCGAGGCCCAGGAACGCCGGCGCGGCTTTCTGTCCGTGTTGGATGGTCAAATCCCGCCGCTTTACGAGGGCGATTTCACCGAGGAATCCGGCTATCGCGGAGCCAAGGCCTTTCTGGCGCTGCATGACCGTCCGGACGGCATTTTCGCCGCCAATGACATGATGGCGGTCGGCTGCCTGCTGGCCCTGCGCGAGGCGGGGGTGAAGGCGCCCGAAGATATCGCGGTGGTCGGTTTTGACGATATTCCCATCGCGCGCTTTACCTCGCCGCCCCTGACCACTCTGCGCGTCGGGATTTTCGACCTTGGCCGCCGGGGACTGGAAATGCTGGTGGCGGCGCTGGAAGGCGAGGAGATGACAGGCGAAGGCATAATCGTGGCGCCGGAACTGGTGATGCGCGACAGTTCGCGCCACAAATCCGCATAATCGCATTTTTGCGGTTGAGTGCTGGGCCGCTTTCGCTTAGGTAGCTTTGGCCCCCTATAGCGGCACCCATAGCTCAGCTGGATAGAGCGTTGCCCTCCGAAGGCAAAGGTCAGAGGTTCGAATCCTCTTGGGTGCGCCATATTTAAAGAGGTATTGCGCCGGTCAACAGGCGCTGAGGGCCGAACCGCCGGCCAGGGCCACGCACAGCCGCGAGATGACTGCCTGGCCGGTTATCAGTTGATGAAGGTTTATAAGGTTGATTTTTTAGCGGTAGCGTTTGTGTAAGTCTCGTTGATGATGGCGGGATGAGACGACACGCCGCCAAAGACCCCGCCTTCGCCGCCGCCATGAAGCTTTTGCGCCAGCGCGCCGGCAAATCGCTGGCCGAATTGCAGGCCGATGTCGGCGTTTCGGCCCAGGCGATGAGCCGCTGGGAAAACGCCGCCGCTTCCTGGCCGGAGGAACGGGTGGCGCTTTATCTGCGGGCGGTCGGCGCCAGTGAGGCCGATCTTGACCGCGAACTCTATTCCGTTTCGGAAGATCCGTTCGCGGCGCGTTTTCAGCGCGCATCCGCCTGGTGGCAAGGCTTTCCGGCCGAACTGGAGAGCCATATCGTCTCCGATGAGAGCATGGCGCCCTGGTGCGAGCCGGGCGAAAAGGTCTTCTTCCAGCGCGGCCGCCAGCCCAAGCGCCTGGAAGGCTGCGTTATCGAAATGAAGGACGGCGCGCGTCAGGTCCGGCTTTATGAACGCGAGCGCGACGGCTTCCTCTATTTCCGGCGGGTGAACCCGGAAAGCACCGAGCAGGTGCTGCATTCCCAGGTGGCGGCGCTTCATCGCGTCGTTTTACGCGGCGATTGACGACGGTTGATATAGGTGATAATTTAAACCTATTGGTTGAAATCATCGGACGGCGCATATGAGCGAAAACAAGCGTAAAAAGCCGCATGTGGTCGATGTCGCCGTGGGGGCCAATATTCGCCGGCGCCGGCGGGATCTGCGGATTTCCCAGGATTCACTGGCCACCGCCGTCAACCTGACCTTCCAGCAGATACAAAAATATGAGCGCGGGGCCAACCGGGTCAGCGCCTCGATGCTGTTTGAGATCAGCCGGGCGCTGAAATGCGACGCCGGCGACCTGATGCCGCGCGGCGAATGGGACGCGGATATGCCGGGTTCCGGGTGGCTTGAGGACGCGCGGGCGCTGCATGGCCGCCATCCGCGCCTGTTCGAACAGTTGCTGAAATGGCCGGAGGACCGGTTGCGGATGCTGGTGATCACTACCCAGGCGCTGCATCCGTAATCTGCCGGATTTTCGGTGAATGGAGGGTGACAACGCCTTGCAATAACGGCGCGCCGACCTTGTAAAACGCGCCAGGTTCCCCATTTAGGTGACATGAAACGGTGGCTCAGACATGGGCCGCCGTTTTGATTCACGGCGCTGAAGCGCCCGTTTCTCCCGCATAATGCGACATGAGCCGCTGCCCGTGTGTTTCCGGAATACTTATCCACGCCTGTTGATGGTGCGGACACCACATATAGATATGTTGTGGACAGATGAAATTCCCCTCACACCATATATTGCGGTTTTTAACATTTCGTTTACCATCTGTTGATGACCGGGGAGCAAGTCCCTTCAGGAATATCTATATCTTGTGGCGCCATTACTTTCGGACCGCAAGTGATCATAGATAAACATGGGAGAGTGAGAGTAATGAGCTGGACCGACGAACGCGTTGAGACCCTGAAAAAGCTCTGGCAGGAAGGCCATTCCGCCAGTCAGATCGCCAAGCAACTGGGCGGCGTCACGCGCAATGCCGTCATCGGCAAGGTGCACCGTCTCGGCCTCTCCGGCCGCGCCGCGCCCTCGCAACCGACCCGCCCGCTGTATAAGCCGGCCCGTCCGTCACGGCCCGCCACCTCGGCGTCTTCTCATGCCGAACGGCCCGCCGTTCAGCCGAGCGCCCGCCGCGCCGAACCGGTGATAGCCCGTCCGGTGATCAGCCAGCCCATCGTTCCCTATATCGAAGAACCCGGCACGGCCACGGTGCTGACGCTCGGCGCCAAGATGTGCAAGTGGCCGATCGGCGATCCGTCGTCGGACAGCTTCTCCTTCTGCGGCCGCCGCTCGGACGAGGGCACGCCCTATTGCGTCGAGCACGCCCGCGTGGCCTACCAACCGTCGCAAAAGGCCAAGAAGCGCGACAGCGGCACGGAACTTTCCCGCTCGCTCCGCCGTTATCTGTAAAAGTCCGACCTGAAATCAAAAGCCCCGCGATCTCAATGATTGCGGGGCTTTTTCTAATTCAGCGTCCGTCTGGCGTCCGGCAGGTCGAGCGAAAAGGTCGGGATAATGACCTTCAAGGGGCGGCCGTCTTCATTCTCGAACATGTAATAACCGCTCATCGAACCTGAGGGCGTGCTCAAGGGACAGCCGGAGGAATAGCTGTAGGTGTCATGCGGTTTCAGCACCGGCGTTTCGCCGACCACGCCGGGGCCGTTGACATATTCGACATGGCCGCGCGCATCCATGATGGTCCAGTGGCGGGTCTTGAGTTGCACAGTCTCGTCACCGCCATTCACAAGGGTGATGTGGTAGGCCCAGACATAACGCGTTTCTGGACGCGTTTTGGGGCGATGATCATCGGGGGGAACGTAATCGACCTCGACGCGGATGGTGATATCGTGGCTGGTGTGCTGGTAAAACATAAGAAACCCGGAAATTTCCAGAAAGGCCGCCTTCTGGCAAGGGCAAGCGCCCCGCCGCTGGCGCGGCGCATCTCTTCATATTAAAGTGTTGCTCACTCGGATAAGCTCTCTTAAATGGTGCGCCCGAACATGAAAAGGGAATAGCTGATCCGATGTCTTTGAAACCCGTCCCTGCCGAACAGCCGGAGCCGCAAGGCATATTGCCGATGCAGAGCCTGGCGGCGCTCGCCGAACAGGGCGCGGTGACCGGCGCGTCGCCCTTCGATGACAACCAGATCCAGCCGGCCAGCATCGATCTGCGTCTCGGCGATCGCGCCTGGCGGGTCAGGGCGTCCTACCTGCCGCGCGCCCGCACGGTGGCCGACCGTTTGCGCGATGTGCGGATGCACGAGATGGACCTGACCCGTGGCGCGGTGTTTGAATCCGGCTGCGTCTATATCGCCGAACTGAAGGAAAGCCTGAACCTGCCCAGGGGCATTTCGGCGCGGGCCAATCCGAAATCCTCGACGGGGCGGGTCGATGTTTTTGTACGTTTGCTGACCGATTACGGCGTGGCTTTCGACGATGTGGCCGAGGGTTATTCCGGCCCGCTCTATATCGAGATCGCGCCGCAGACCTTTTCGGTGCTGGCGCGCTCGGGCACACGGCTCAACCAGTTACGCCTCAAGCGCGGAGTATCACCGAAGCTGCGCACGTCGGATTGCGGCGTGGACCTGACCGGCGAACTGGTCGGCTTCCGCGCCCGCCGCCACGCCGGGATTATCGATCTCGACCATATCGACGGCCACGATCCGAAGAAATTCTGGGAACCGCTTTATCACGCCGGCGGCGAACTGCTGCTCGATCCCGGCGAATTCTATATCCTGGCCTCGAAGACCGATGTCGAAATCCCCGCCATGGAAGCGGCGGAAATGCTGCCGATCGATCCGGGAGTCGGTGAGTTCCGCGTCCACTATGCCGGTTTCTTCGATCCGGGTTTCGGCACGGCGGAAGCCGCCGGCACCGGCTCCAAAGGCGTACTCGAAGTGCGCTGCCACGAAACGCCCTTCCTGCTGGAAGACGGCCAGACCGTGGCGCGTCTGGTCTATGAACCCCTGACCGCCCGGCCGGAAAAGCTTTATGGCCAGTTGGGTTCGAACTACCAGAAGCAAGGCCTGAAACTCAGCAAGCATTTCAGGCCCTGGTAAGACGCCTACTTCACGATGTCATCGACCGTATGGCGGGTGACGTCGTGATAGCCGGGACGCGCCCTGGCATACACCGATTTCGCCATGTCCACGCCCCAGTCTTCCTGCGCCATAAGGCTCTTGTATAGCGGCACGACGAACTTGCGGCGGCCCTGTTCGGTCAGGAAGGTTTCCAGCGCCGGCATGGCGGGCTGGTAATGGTGCTGGATCGCCAGTTGCAGCCAGGCGAACAGGATCTCCGAATTGTGCGTCTTCGAAAAGGCGTAGGCCTCGTCCAGTTGGGCCATCTGCTCCAGAGTCAGGGTGTCGGGCAGGTGGCTCAGGAAATACTGCCACTGCGGCGAACTGTAGTTCTCGACCTTTAAATCCTTTGCCGCCGTACCTTCCATGAAGGCCAGCACCTGGGAAGCCACTTCATCGAGCGCGGCGGAGGTCGGCGCCACGGCGTTATCCGGCATCCCCTTGTCGTAAAGCCACTGGTGAATCCTGAGCGATTTCTCCAGATCGGCGTCGTTATGCAGCAGATGGGTGCGCAGATCGACGACGAAGGCGTCCGTCGTCATGCTCTGGAAGGCATAGCGCTGGAAATAGCCCTTGAGATAGGCATCCAGCTTTTTGCGGCCGAAATGGGCCTCCAGCATCCGCAGGAAGGCGGCGCCCTTTTCATAGGGCACGTCGCTGAAATAGTCGTCCGGATTGATGTTTTTCAGATCGGGATGCAGGCGGGTAAAATCGGGATTGGCGGTCTTGCTGCCCGGTTCGGTCAGGTCTTTCAGCGTGCCTTGCAGGTCCTGCCAGCCCAGCACGCGCAGCATGTCGGCGCGCGTCTTGCCATAGACTTCCTCCATGATGCGGCCCTCGAAATAGACCGTGAAGCCTTCATTGAGCCAGAAATCCTCCCAGGTGGCGTTGGTCACCAGATTGCCCGACCAGCTATGCGCCAGTTCGTGCGCCACCAGCGAGACCAGCGATTTGTCGCCGGCGATAACGGTGGGCGTGGCGAAGGTCAGGGTCGGATTTTCCATGCCGCCGAAGGGGAAGGAGGGCGGCAGGACCAGCACGTCATAGCGGCCCCACTGATAAGGACCGTAGAGCTTTTCGGCGGCTTCCAGCATGGACTGCATGTCGGAGAATTCACTGGCGGCCGCGGCCAGCGTCGTCCTCTCGGCATAGACGCCGGTGCGCGACCCTTCGGCCTTGAAACCGATATCGCCGATGGCGATGGCGATCAGATAGGGCGCAATCGGCTTTTTCATCTCGAAGCGGAAGGCGCGCTGGGCCGCGTGACCCGGCACCTTTTCGCCTTCCGGCGTCAGGCGGTCGGCGCTCATCACCGCCACCAGGTTGGAGGGTACGACGATGCGGGCGCTGTAGGTCTGGCGGATGGCCGGGCTGTCCTGGGTCGGTATCCAGGTGCGGGTGTGGATTTCCTCGCCCTGGCTGAAGACGAAGGGCAGCTTCTTGCCGGCGGTCTGTTCGGGCGAGAGCCATTGCAGGGCGGTGCCGTCCTTCGTCGTCTGGTAATGGACGACAATCTTCTGCGCCCCTTGTGGCAGCTCGATGGTGAGCGGCTTGCCCATCATGTCGTTGCCCTTGCCGAGCGTGAATTTCAGCGGTGCGCCGGAGGCATCGGTGACGGACTGGATATCGAGCGCGCGGGTATCGAGGATGACCTGCTTGGCGTTAGCCTCGGTGACCAGGGTGAGCGTCGCCGTACCTTTCAGGATCTTGGCATTGAAATCGGCGGTCAGGTCGAGATCGACATGACTGACGCGGGCTTCCTGCGGCCGGGCGTAGGAATGGTCATCGACCGTCCGGGCGACGATGGCCATGGGCGCATTGGCTTCGTTGGCCTTCGGGGTGCAGCCGGTCATCAGCAATCCCGTGGAAAGCGTCAGGACCGCCATCAGGCAGGCGAGCAGTCCGGCCGGTTGTCTCGCTTTGTCATTCATCGGGCGGCATCCTCAGGCAATTGGCGCCGTTGCTCGGCGCGCATCTATTAAACGGGAAAACCTGTCTTCACACAACCGTGAAAATCGCACAAGGGCCGCGCGCGATAGTCGCACGCGGCGCTGAGGATTCAAAGGCTTATAAGCGTTTGACTGGGGAAAAGCGTCACGCCGTCCGCCCGCGCTTTCGTATTGATCGCCTCGGTCAGCGACACCCGCCCGACATCATGCGTCTGAAGCCGCTCCGGCGCCTCGACCAACTGTTTCCGCAGACGCGCCAGCCGGTCCAGCTTCCACGCAATCAGACTGTCGCCGGCCTGCAAGCCAGACGGCGCGGCTTTCTGCCGGGATTCAGCCAGTTTATCCTCGGGGTGGGAGGCAGATTATGTGGCATTTAGATACCATTTACGGCACGACTTGGGCGCTGCGCTGTTGGGCGTGAATCTGTCCGGTCTATTACGGCTTGTTTCGCAGACGCGCGGTTTCTTCCAACATCATCGTCTTGATCGGCTCCAGACTGATGGCGGCCCGCCACACCAGATGAGCATCGACGCCGAAATAGTCATGGCTGGCGAAATTGCGGAATGTCGCCATCTCCCGCCAAGGCAGATGCGGATGCCGTTCCTTGATTTCATCAGGCAGCTTCTTGCAGGTTTCGCCTATCATGGCCAGGCGATAGGTCAGCGCGTCATAGGCTTCATCGTTCGCCGCCAGGTCGGCGAACGTCCGATCCTTCACCGATTGCTCGGCCCGCGAAATCAGCAGAGCCAGATCGTCCAGCGTATCCGACAGGTGCGACATCAAAAGACCCGCACCATCTCTCCTTCGACACGCGCCCGCATACGCGGACGCAGCCCGTTACGGGACACAAGATCGACCTTCGCCCCCAAACCTTCGGACAGCTCCAGCATGGCGCCCGCCTGATCGAACAGGCTGAACGGCCTTGACGGATCATACTCGAACAGCAGATCGAGGTCGGACATCTCCCCGGCCTCATCCCGCGCCGTCGATCCGAACAGGTAAAGCGCGTTGATGCCCCGCTCCCGCAGGCGGCGCTCAAACGGCTTCAGTCTGGTCAGCGCGATATCTCGTTTCATGGATTTATTATGCAATAAGCCTCGCAAACGCGCAACCGGCGCATCCGGCGCATCCGCCTCAACAGATCGGACCAGAATATGCAAAATCCCCCCCTGCGAAACAGGGGAGGTATGAAACAAGCACCATTGATATCACGAAACAAGTAGTCGATATTGCTAAAGCTATCGGACGGGTTTGGTAATCGGATCATGAAAAAAAATGACATTTGGTTTGTGAGGAAATTTATCGGGTTTATACCGGCTCACATAAATGGTGTTTTGCTTTTGGCCTTCACGGTGGCGAGTGTTTTGGGACTTCCTTCACTCGGCACTTGGTTATCAAAACATCATTTTAGCTCGTATTTCGTCTATGGTTGCAATGCTTTGGCGGTCGCTAGTGTTGTCATTTTTTTTATATTGTTTTTGGCGCATGCTGACTGGAAATAGAAAATATCTGGTTATTTATGATTGAGTGGATTACGATAGACATTTCAGCACCAACTATTCGACATTGACAAGATCAGGAGCGCGAGCGGCGCTTAAACTGAGCACCTTCGGAACGCGGTTTCGGCGCTTCGCTGTAATGGGCGCGATCGCCGCCGAAAGCGTTCTTGCCGGCCGAATTATCCTTGCGGCCGCGCGGCTTCTTGCGGAAATCATCGCGCGCCGCCTTCGGATGCGCCGGACGCTCGAAAAACTCGGCCGGACGCTCGTTGAAACCGGGGACCGGTTTCTTCCTGGCGAAAGGCTTTTTATCGGGCTTTGCGCCTTCGGACTTCACGGGTGCCGGGCGCTCCGCCGCCATCGGATCGTAGGGCGCGGGACGTTCGGCGAAATCGCGCTTCTTGCCGAACTTGCGGTCACCAAAAGACTTCTGGCCACCCTCGCGGCGCTCGGCACGCTCCGACTTGCCCATTCCTTGACCATCTCGGCGATTGCGGCTGCGCTTATGGACGAACTCGGCGTTCGGATCGGTATGGCGGGCCTCACGCTGCTGGTCGCGTTTTTGGGGGATGCGATCCGGCGTGGTTGGTTTTTCAGCGACGCCTGAAGCCAGCATGGCCTCGTCGAGCAGCTTCAGCGCCTGATCCTTGCGGCGGTCGAATGACGGGATGCGCTGGCGCGTCATGCGCTCTATATCTTTCAGCATCTTGCGCTCATCGTCCGAACAGAAGCTGATCGAGATGCCGCTACGCCCGGCGCGGGCGGTGCGGCCGATGCGGTGGACATAGGCTTCCGAAACGTTCGGCAGCTCGTAATTGATGACGTGCGAAACATTATCGACATCGATGCCGCGCGCCGCGATATCGGTGGCGACCAGCGCGCGGACCTTGCCGGCCTTGAAGGCTTGCAGAGCGCGCTCGCGCTGGCCCTGCGACTTGTCGCCATGGATGGCGGCGGCTTCGATGCCGCCGGCTTGCAGGTAGGCGGCAACCTTGTCGGCGGAGCGCTTGGTGCGGGTGAAGACCAGGGTGCGCGACAGGGCGTCCGCGGTATAAAGCTCGGTCAGCAGGGCGCGCTTGCGCTGGGATTCGATGAAGAGGACGGTCTGCTCGACGCGCTCGGCCGTGGTCGCTTCCGGCGTGATCTCGACCTTCTTCGGCTCGGTCAGCAGTTCGGAGGCCAGGATGCCGATTTCCTTCGGCATGGTGGCCGAGAAGAACAGGTTCTGGCGCTTGCCCTTGATGCGCGAGGCGATCTGGCGGATCGGCTTGACGAAACCGAGATCGAGCATCTGGTCGGCTTCGTCGAGCACGAAGAATTCGACCGTGCTCAGATCGACGGTCTTCTGCTCGATGTGATCGACCAGACGGCCCGGCGTGGCGACGAGGATATCGAGGCCGCCATTGAGCGCCTTATATTGCGGGCCGTACTTCGAGCCGCCGTAGATGGTGGCGATCTGCAGGCCGGTGCCGCGCGAATATTGCTGGAAGCTTTCGGCGATCTGCGAAGCCAGTTCACGGGTGGGCGACAGCACCAGCACGCGCGTCTGGCGCGGCGCCGGCATCCTGCGGTCGGAGAGCAGCTTTTGCAGGATCGGCAGGGCGAAGGCCGCCGTCTTGCCGGTGCCGGTCTGGGCGATGCCCAGCAGGTCGTGGCCGTCAAGCAGGATGGGGATGGCCTGGGCCTGGATCGGGGTAGGCGTGGTATAGCCGGCCTTCTCAAGCTGGATCAGCAGGGTGGAGGAAAGGCCGAGATCGGAAAACAGTTTGGTCACGTAATACTTTCATATGCTTCGGGCATCACGAAAGCACACGCCTTCGCAGCGGCCCTTACCCGCAACCGGCCCATGCCGATTCGGGAGTTGAGGGTCGAAGCGTTCGCGTGTCACGGACTTCGGTCATTTTTATAGATGGCAGGTCGCTTGAAGCGGCAACCTTAATCACTGGCGGTATGTACTTCCCTGTAAAGAAGCATACCTCACGCGGCCAGCGCCCGTATATTGGGCAGCGCATTGATCCAGGAATTTATTCAGTAAATTCAAATGGAAAACGCGCAAAGAGCGTAAAAATATTTATTTCGCCAAAGCCAGGCTCCCGCGATGCGGCGTAGATGCCCTTTAACCGGCGAAAAGTCAAGCCTGCGTCTGTTGCGCCGCAAACAAAATATCCACACGCTTTTTGCATGGCCGCATCGCTTTTGCGCACTTACTCACGCTTTGTAAACCAAACGCGTCTACAGTCTGTCCATGGCGTCCATGTGCGCCGGAATGCCGTCGTATCAATGCACGGCAGATAATGTACCAGTGATCCGTTTAGTGCCGCGTTTGTGTATGCGCCATGTGCTTTCCACATGGTCTTTGCCCATTTCTGCTTTTCAGGTTGATCATGACCCCGCCTATCCGCCGCTCCGCCCCGTCTGTCACCGCGGCCCCGCCTGCGCAGACACATCCGGTAGCCGAGGTCATAATGCCGGATCAATATGCCGACCGCCGTTCCGAACCGCGTATTCCGTGCGATGCGCGCGGCGCCATGCTGTTCCTCTCCAGTCACCAGATCATCAATTGCCGCATCCTCGACCAGAGCGCCAGCGGCGCGCGCGTCTCCATGGAAAACCTGGATCATATTCCGGCTGAAATCTGGCTGATCGATCTGGATACGGGCATGGTCAAGCGCGGATCGTCCGCGTGGTCTATGGCCAACCGCATGGGGCTGAAATTCAATTTCATCCAGAAGATGGCGGATAACGGCAAGCGCCCGGCCAAGGTGCCACCGGAAGTTTTCGACGCCTGGGTCCGCTTGAGCAAAATCACAGATACACCGGACGAAGACCCCGATGACGGTGTGATCTATTTCGACTGATCACTATGAAAAGAAAAACCCCCGCAAGGTCTGACCTTGCGGGGGTTTTTTTACATCAGTGAGCGGAACTTCAGTGTGCCATTGACCGCCTTGAGTTCATCCAGCGCTTCCTTCGGATAGCCCTTGTCAACATCGACGATGACATAACCCAGCGTCTCATTGGTCTTCAGGTGCTGGGCCAAAACATTCAAATCATACTTGGCCATGATGGCGTTGATCGCCGCCATGACGCCCGGCACATTGCGGTGCAGGTGCAGGAAGCGGTGACGGCCGGAAACTTCCGACAGTTGCACGTGCGGCATGTTGACCGAGAAGGTGGTGTCGCCACGATTGAGGAAGCCCAGCAGGCGTTCCGAGGCGAATTCGGCGATGGCTTCCTGCGCTTCCTCGGTGGAGCCGCCGATATGCGGGGTCAGGATCAGGTTTTTCAGCCCCATCAGCGACGACTCGAACGGATCGTCATTGGTGCGCGGCTCCTTCGGGAAGACATCGATCGCGGCGCCATAGATCTTGCCCGATTTCAGGGCGTTCGACAGGGCGTCGATATCGACGACATGACCGCGCGACAGGTTGATGAACAGGGCGCCGTCCTTCATGCGGGCAAATTGCGCCGGACCGAACAGGTTCTTGTTATCGGCGCGGCCATCGACGTGCAGCGAGATAACGTCGGCCTCCGCCAGCATGGCGTCGAGCGAACGGTAGCGCTTGGCGTTGCCCAGGGTCAGCTTTTCGGCCAGGTCGAAATAGATGACGCGCATGCCGAAAGCCTCGGCCAGGATCGAAAGCTGGGAACCGATGGCGCCGTAACCGACGATGCCAAGGGTCTTGCCGCGCACCTCGTGAGCGCCGGTGGCCGACTTGTCCCACTTGCCCCTGTGCATGGCCACCGACTTGTCAGGGATGCTGCGGGTCAGCATGACGACCAGGCCAATGACCATTTCCACCACCGAACGGGTATTGGAATAGGGCGCGTTGAAGACCGCGATGCCTTTTTGCGAGCAGGCCGCAAGGTCGATCTGGTTGGTGCCGATGCAGAAGGCCGATACCGCCATCAGCTTGTCGGCCGCTTCAATGGCCTTGGCGGTCAGGTTGGTCTTCGAGCGCAGGCCAAGGATATGGACGCCTTGCAGCGCCTTGATCAAATCGTCCTCATCGAGCGCGCCCTTGACCAGCGTGACGTCATAGCCTTCCTCACGGAAGGCGCGCACGGCGTCCGGGTGGATGTTTTCCAGCAGCAGCACTTTCAGCTTTGAGCGCGGGAAGGAATAGCGGCCCTGATAGCCCTCAGCGTGCAGCACTTCATCGAAGGAGGCGGCGGTCAGGCTGGTGTCGCCATTGACGGCGGCGACCACCTTCGGGCGCGCCACGTTTTCGGTGAAGGCATAGAAGCGTTCGGCGGCGCCGCCCTTATAGACCTCGAAATCGGTCCAGCCGTCGCCGACCATGACAACCTGTCCGTTCAGGCCAATGCCTGTCAAGGCGGCAACCTTGCCGCCATCCTGAGACAAGGGGTTGGCCTGATCGACGCCCGTGGCGACGCCGGCGTCGTTCCAGATTAGGCGGTTGGCCAGCACATATTCGGCTTCGATGCCGTAATCGGCGACCACCGGATCGATGAAATCATGGAAGCCGCCGGAGATGATGCGGAACCTGCCGGGGTTCTCGGTGAAGACCGCCCTGTTGCGCACCACCGAGGCGCTGACCCTGGTTTTCAGCACCTCGATCAGGGCGGCGATATCGTCGCGCGTCGGCTTGAGCAACTGAACGCGGCGGCTGAGGGCTTCGGCGAAACTGATCTCACCGGACATGGCCTGGTCGGTCAGGGTCTTGATCTGGGCGACATCGGCCTGACGGGCCGGATCGGCGGCGGACAGCAGTTCGGCCAGAACATCGAGCGCCTCGACCGAGGTGAAGGTCGAATCGAAATCGAGAACGACAGTGGCCAGGTTCGGTTGAGGAAAGCTTGCATTCATCTCGGTCACGCCTATCTAAGGGCATCACCGGCGCGAGGGGCCGTCCGCCCTGTTCATAAGATTTGCCCCGCCCCGTCTTGATACGGGCGGGAATGCGCTAGCCGATAGGACAAAAGTTCTCCCCGCACAACCGCCTTCGCCATTTATTATGGCATGTGGCGGCGTAATTCTTTAAAACTGTAGACGAATGACCCAAAAGCCTGCCAAACCCGTAAAATCTGTAACGAAAACCTCCCGTTTCCTGCGCGAATATATGCCTGACATCATCGATCCCACTGAAGACTATTCCGCCCGCTTCGTTATTGAAGCCCATCCTGTGCATGGGCGGCTGGTCCGGCTGGGAGAAACCCTCGACCAGATCCTGAAGGCGCACGACTACCCACCGCAGATCGCCAACCTGCTGGGCGAAGCCTGCGTGCTGGCCGTGCTGGTGGGTGCTTCGCTGAAATTCGAGGGCCGCCTGATCCTTCAGGCCCAGGGCGATGGCGTGGTGCGTTATGTCGTGGCCGATTACGATACCAGGGGTGGCCTGCGCGGGTTTTGCCGTTTCGATCCGGAAGAACTGGCGGCGCTGGTGGCCGCCAATGAAGGCAGTTTCCAGAGCCTGGGAGCGCAGGCCCTGCTCGGCAAGGGCACCTTCGTCATGACGCTCGATCCGGAGGATCACGGCGAGCGCTACCAGGGCATCACCCCGATCGAGGGGGAAAGTCTGGCCCTCTGCGCCGAAACCTATTTCCGCCAGTCGGAACAGGTGCCGACCCAGATCAAGCTGGCCTGCGCGGAATATACCGGCATCGACGGTTCCCACTGGCGGGCCGCCGGCGCCATGATCCAGGCCATCGCCGGCGACGAGACGCGTGGCGACACGAAGGCGGCGTTCCAGCATATCCGCGCCCTGTTCGAGACGCTCGGCGAGGAGGAACTGACCGATTTCGACCTGCCGGCCGACCGCCTGCTGTTCCGCCTCTTCCACGAGGACGGCGTGCGCCTGAGCGCTTTGAAGCCGGTTCACAAGCTTTGCCGCTGCACGCAGGAACGCGTCGAAGGGCTGGTGCAGTCCTTCACCGACGAGGAGCGGACCGAAATGCTGGAAGCCGACGGCCGTGTGCATATTACCTGTGAATACTGTTCGAAAACCTTCCTTGTCGGGCTGTAGCCGGCGATTGCGCTTTTAAAGAACGATGTTACAGTCCTTCCTCCGGCCACAAAAAACAAGTCCGGGGGGAAGCAGCGTGAACCAATATCCAGACACCGGATCAGAAACGGCCCGTGCCGGCCGGACCTCGCGCCGGCGGCTCATGAGCGGCGCGGCGGCGGCCTTCTGTCTTTTGGCGGAGGGCCAGGCGCGGGCGCAGCAGGTCACTACGCCGCCCAGGGATACGCAACCGGGAGACACGCTCGATAACCATGACGCGGCCACCCTCGCCGCCCGGACGGACGCCAACGATCACCTGAGCATCGAGGTTCTTATCAACGGCCGGGGGCCGTATCGCTTCGTCGTCGATACCGGCGCGGAAAGCTCGGTAGTGGCCGATAATGTCGCGGTGGCGCTTGGCCTGCCGCCGGTCGCCTCGGTTCTGGTCGATGGCTTTTCCCGGCGCATCCCCGCCCGGACCGTAAAGGTCGAAAGCCTCGCCTTCGGGCCGTTCCGGCGCAAGAACCTGACCCTGCCCGTCCTGCCGCGGCAATATCTCTACGCCGACGGTTATCTGGGACTTGACGCCATCAGCGAAAGCCGGGTGACCTTCGATTTCGCCGGCAAGACCCTGAAAATCGAACAACCGCGCAACCGCGACGGCCTGCGTCACCCCCGGCCGGGCACCTCCACGCGCCTGTGGGCCAGCGGGTCTTCCGGCCGCCTGCGCGTTTCCGACTGCTTGGTCGATGGCGTCCGGGCGACCGCCTTCATCGATACCGGCGCCGAAGTGTCGGTCGGCAATCCGGCACTGAAGGCGGCCCTGGCCCTGCGCGGCGGCCTGCGCGATCTCGGCCCGCTCGTCCTCAACGGCGTCACCGGCGGCGAAATCCTCGCCCAGACCGTGCCGGTTTCGCTTATCAGGCTGGAAGACCTGTCCTTCACCGATTCGACGCTGGCCATCGCCGAAGTGCCGAGCTTCGACGCCTGGAACGTGCGCAACCGTCCCGGCCTGCTGATCGGCATGAATTTCCTGCGCCAGTTCGCAGCGGTGACGATCGATTACCGCCGCAAGTCCATCCGCTTCGAACTCAGCGAAGCGCCGCCAAAGCCTACGCCCGGCGTGTGGATCAACCATGCGTGAGACCTTTTCACGCCGAAGCTTCGCGGTTGGCGGCTGCGCCCTGACCGCTTCTCTCCTGCCCGGCGGTCCGGGCTGGACGCAAACCATCACGGCCAGCGCCTCCCTGCAAAAACCGGAGGGCGATCCCGATACCGCAAGCCTGGCCGCGCGCACCGACGCCAGCAGCCACCTGACCATAGAGGTGATGATCAACGGTCAGGGACCATTCCGTTTCGTCATCGATACCGGCGCCGAACGCACCGTCATCGCCGATACGGTGGCGGCGGCGCTTGGCCTGCCCCGCGGCGATACGGTCACGATCAACGGCATCGCCAACCGCCTCACGGTTTCCAGCGTTCGGGTCGCCGCCCTGTCCTTCGGCCCCTTCGTGCGCAACAACCTGTCCCTGCCCATATTGCCGCGCCAGTATCTCTATGCCGATGGCTATCTCGGACTGGACGCCATCAACGGCACGCGCGTCACCTTCGACTTCCAGAATCATTTCGTGCATATCGAACAGCCGAAGGCGCCCCTTTATCCGGTCGATCCCGCCTTTGAAACCGCCCGCGTCCGCGCCAAGGGATCCGATGGCCGGCTGCGCGTCACCGACTGCCTGGTGGACAGCGTGGCGGCCACGGCCTTCATCGATACCGGCGCGGAGGTTTCAGTCGGCAACGGCGCCCTGCTCTACAATCTGCGACGCCGCAACAAGCGCCTGGTGACCATTGGCGCCATGACCCTGACAGGGGTAACCGGCGGGGAGCTGACCGGCGATATCATTCCGGTGGAACGCATCCGCTTGCAGGGCCTGTCCTTCACCAACGGCAGCCTGGTCATCGCCGACGTGCCGGATTTCGGCATCTGGAAACTGCGCCTGCGCGCCGCCCTGCTGATCGGCATGGATTATCTGCGCCAGTTCGCGGCGGTGACCATCGATTACCGCCGCAAGGAAATCCGCTTCGAACTCAGCCTGGCGCCGCCCCGGCCGACCCCCGGCGTGGAGATCGAGCACGCGGTATAACAGCGCGGTCGATAAGGCGTTCTGGTGAGTCGAAAACCGTTAGCTGACGAGAAACGAAGCGGAGCGTACTTAAGTACGTGAGCACCGTATCGCAGACAGACGGCGACTTGCAGACCACGGGAACGCTTTGTCAGTTTTGCATGTCCAGGGAATAGCCAGCGGACCGCACCGTCCGGATCGGATCGAACTGGTCGCCATTATTCAGCGCCTTGCGTAGACGGCCAACATGGACATCGACCGTGCGCGCCTCAACGTAAACATCATTGCCCCAGACCGCATCAAGCAACTGCTCGCGGCTGAAAACCCGGCGCGGATACTGCATCAGGTAATCGAGCAGCTTGTATTCCGTTGGTCCCAGGTGAATATCGCGGCCGGCGCGCTGGACACGGTGCGATAGGCGGTCAACGGAAATTTCACCGAACTCGACGCGATCCTCCGAAAGCGCCGGACGGATGCGGCGCAGCACGGCGCGGATCCGCGCCATCAACTCGACCATGGAGAACGGTTTGACCACATAATCATCGGCGCCGGTATCCAGGCCGCGGATACGGTCGGTTTCTTCCGAGCGCGCCGTCAGCATGACGATCGGCAGGTTGCGCGTGGCGGTCTGCTGGCGCAGGCGGCGGCAGACCTCGATGCCGGACACCTTCGGCATCATCCAGTCACAGACCAGCAGATCGGGCAGACGCTCCCTGACCATCATCAGGGCCTCGTCGCCATCGGTGGCGACGCCGACATCATAGCCTTCCTTTTCCAGATTGTAGCTGAGGAGCGTACCGAGCGCGTCTTCGTCTTCGGCGATGATGATATAGGGCTTCATGCGGGTGTCTGGCTATTCCAGGTTACTGAGGGTCCAGGGTACTAAGGGTATTGGCCTTCGGGCGGTCTTCCACATAGTCCTCTCCCGTCAGTTCGAAATGGATATGTTCGGCCATGTTGGTGGCGTAGTCGCCGATGCGCTCCAGGTTCTTGGCCATGAAAAGCAGGTGTGTGCAGGCGGAAATGGTGCGCGGATCGCCCATCATATAGGTCAGCAGTTCGCGGAAGAGGGCGTTATAATGCTCATCGACCTCGGTATCCGACGACCAGACACTCTGCGCCAGATCGACCTTGCCGGATTTATAGGCGTCCAGCACATCGCGCAGGCGCGACGACACCAGCCTGCCCATGCGCTCGATCGAACGGGTGAGCGGCGTCATCGGTTCGGCTTCGGAAATGACGATGGCGCGCTTGGCGATATTCTTGGCCAGATCGCCTGTGCGCTCAAGCGCGGTGGCCAGTTTCATGGCGGCCACCGTCTTGCGCAGGTCTTCGGCCATCGGCTGGCGCAGGGCGATCAGGCGGATGCACTTGCGCTCGATATCCTTTTCCAGTTCGTCAAGCTTGTGATCGCGGCCGACAACGCCTTGCGCCAGGGCGACATCGCGCCGCGCCACGGCCTCGACGGCTTCGGCTACCTGCGCCTCGGCCAGGCCGCCCATGAGCACCACCTCGGCGGACAACTGATCGAGTTCGTCACCATAGGTCTTGACGATGTGCGTATTCATCTTGAACGTCACCTTTGAAATTCCTTGTCCCTGTCAGCCGGCGCAAAACGCCCTTTGCCAGAAACTATAGCTCCAATAGGCGTATTTTGTGACAGTTTTATAATGGGGGTTTGTTTTTTGCGCTCAAGTTATGCGCTCAAGCGCCGCGCGGGCTTACGCGCAAAAGTGCGCGGCGGGCGCTTGCCCTTGCCGAACGCAGGCGTTCGGAGACATCATCCGGCGTCTTTCATCGACGCCACGGCATCAGATACCAGACGTGGCGTCTCGGCCGATCCGAAGGCGCGGGCCTGCGGGAAATAAGCGCTGAAGGCGGTGAAGGTTCGCGGCCCCTGCGGCAGGGCGGCCACCTTGCCTTCGCGCTCCAGGATATCATCCTCATTAGCCGAAACCGGTCCCTGGCTTTCGACCACCAGTCCGCCGCGATGACGGTTGATGATATGCTTGACGATGGCGAGGCCCAGGCCCGTGCCCAGCCGGTCGCCACTCTTCTGGCCCTCCACCCGATAGAAGCGCTCGGCCAGGCGCGGCAGGAATTCACGTTTGATTCCAGGGCCTTCGTCGCGCACGGTGATGCGGGCGTAGTGCTCATGCACATTGCGGTCCGGGCGCAGGAGGATCAGCTTCGCCGCCTGCGTGTCATTGAGCGAAAGCGCCTGCGGCAAGGTCATGTCGAAACAGATGGTGATGCTGACCTCCGATCCGGGCGGGGCGTATTTCAGCGCGTTATCGGTGAGATTCTGCACCACCTGAAGGATCTGGTCGCGGTCGCCTATGATCGGATACAAGCCCGGTTTCGGGCCATCGACGCGCAGGCGCACACCCTTCTGCTGGGCAAGCACGCTCAGGCTATCCACGACATCGCGCACGGCCAGCGCCAGGTCCGTTTCGCCCAAAGGCGGCACATGCTCGCTCATTTCGATGCGCGACAACGACAAAAGGTCATTGATCAGCCGACCCATGCGGTCGGCCTGCGCGCTCATGATCGTCAGGAATTTGTCACGCGCTTTTTCATCGTCGCGCGCCGGCCCGCGCAGGGTTTCGATAAAGCCGGTGATCGAGGCCAGAGGGGTGCGCAATTCGTGCGAAGCATTGGCGAGGAAGTCGGCGCGCATCCGTTCCATATGGCGGGAATCGGTTTCATCACGGATCACCAGCAGGGCCAGTTTCTGGCCGTCATTCAGACTTTCGGACGCGTGTTCCATCGGCAGGGGCGCGGAATAGGCGCGCCAGAACTGATCGCGCGCGCCGCCACTTGTCTCGAAATCGACCGCGCCGGCAACACCGCCGAACAAGGCTTCATCGACGCATTCCAGCACTTCCGGCACACGAATAGCCCCGACCAGTGGGCCACCATCGGGACGCAGGTGGAAAATCGCCTGGGCGGCGTCATTGGCGAAGATGACCCGGCGCGCGGCGATATCGTCCGGCTCATGGCCGGAGACGATCATCACCGGATCGGGCACGGCGCGCAGGACTTCCCGAAAGCTCGGTCCTTCCGGCTGGACCTTGATTTGTTTTTCCGGGGTTTTCAGCGCCTTGATTGTCTCTTCGGCGTCACCCAGCAGGACCAGGTACTTGACCATGGTATAGCCGATCACCAGCAACGCCGCGAAGATTATCAGCGGATACAGGGGCGGGACAAACGCCATGGCGACCAGGATCGCGCATCCAATCACAGTACCGAACGGAATGAATTTCCAGACGCTTTGACGCTTTTGCATAAATGCCCGAACCCAGAAACGCGCTGATGTTGAAAAGAATGGTGTTATTAAAGAGGTTTCACGATAGTTACGTGACAGAGCGAATGCCACGAAGAGACGGGATTGAACCACAGATTTACGCAGATTAGCGCAGATTTTTCAGTGCTATTTCTCACTGACGCCGGCTTAAATGAAGCTCATCAGAGAGCACGAGGCGTTTGTGCTGAAGGCTGGCCCCACAAAAATTAAGCAGCAGGGCCGTACTTTTACCTGAGACTTTCAGATAGTTCAGCACCTGAGCCTCTTCAATAGCCGTCAGTTTTTGAAGCGCTTTGATCTCCACAATAATTCTGTCAAAGCACAGAAAATCAATACGAAAACGACAAGCCAAAGCAGATTGTTTATAGGTGACCGTTAAAGGCGCTTCGCGCAGATAAGGTATATTGCGCAGTAAAAACTCCGCCGCCAGCGCTTCACTATAAACCGACTCAAGAAATCCACGTCCAAGAACGCGATGGACTTCCATCGCCGCGCCAATGATAGCGTAGGTTTGAGGATCTTTCTGCTCGACCTCCATCTATTCTCCAACCGCAGGAACAAAAACACTGAAAAATCTGCGTTAATCTGCGTAAATCTGCGGTTCCAAATTCTTACTAGGCCGTAGACTCATAACGCCCTGATCCAGATGCGTGTGGCAACGAGCTTTACGGCAGCCAGGAAGTTGAGGGGATTTTTGTCGTATCGAGTGGCAATTCCCCGGAACTGCTTGAGCTTACTGAAG